>QWCO01000015.1_pt1 | contig 256090 bp, 256 predicted proteins | sample 1972611 | NCBI WGS metagenome assembly QWCO01 (sample SAMN09866706, study PRJNA288562) | Human oral metagenome isolate term1_saliva, whole genome shotgun sequencing... | reverse complement strand
GATGAGAACTGCCAGATGTCGAAGCTAGTAGAGCCGCCCGGCATGTAACCGGGGCCAGTGGAATAGTTGGCAATATGTAGGGGTGCACCCTTAAACTCACCCGTGCCACCCATGCAGGTATTCCACCAGTCGGTAGTAGAGTAAATTGTGGGGTAACGGCCTGTCTTCTCCTTGTATGTGTTCATGAAGTCCCACGTCCAAGCCTTCAGCTGAGACTGAGACATGCCGAAACAGGTGTTACCCAAGGAGGGGTACGGGTTATATTCAAGGTCAAGCATACCAGGCAGAGTCTTGCCGTCTGCTGACCAGCCGCCACCATTCTTAATGAAAATCTCAGCCTGTGTACGACCAGACGACTGGGAAGGAAGCGCAAAGTGGTAGCCACCCGTAACTAGACCAGCTTCACGTGCGCCCCTGTAGTGGCCTGAGAACGTCGGGTCTACATACGTTGTACCTTCACTTGTCTTCATCCATGAGAAGCGGCTACCACCGGCGTATTGCGCCCTCCAGTTGATGTTTGGCTGGTGGTTAGATACGTCCTGACCAAGGACACCCCAGCCAGGCTTCCAGCCGCTCTTAGTGGTTAGCGGTACAACTGCTAGGGTTGGTGTTCCGTTAGCCAGTGTTGCATCCTGTGCGCCGGTTAGGTTCTGCTTGTCCTCCGCTTGGGCTTTAGCACCCCAACCAACGGTAGCACCACCCTTCTTAGCACCCTCTTCAGGGGTTTCTGCTAGGGCAACCTTAATATTCTTCACATCAACAGCACCTTGTAGCGTAGGTGCCGCCTCTGTGGTTGCCGTATCCCCATTGACATGAGTGTCGGCATTGTTCTTAATTGTTTCATTCTCAGAAACGGTGATTGTTGAGCCAGCTGTAACAGTCTTTGCCTTACCATTGTCCGGTTCGCCGGTAGCAACAGCGGGTGCTAGGGTACTAGCAACAGTTGCGGCAAGCACGGTAGACGCAAAGATAGTTTTAGCGGCTTTCTTCTGAGGCGTTTTAGCTGTCAAGTTTCCTTCGTTCTCCTTCCACCCCTATATTTGGGGTGCTTTGAAATTTGGCAGTGAAGAGGGCAGGGGCTTTCAGCGCATGGCACACTTTGCCCCTGCCCTCTATTCTGTAAACATATCAGGAAGGTTGATTAAAAAATATTCAGGAAACTGTAAGGTTATGCATAAGGTTTACCAAGCATACCATCCCTCATCTACTGTCCCATCGGTAGTATCTATGCCGTGGTAAGCCGTGAAGCCTGTAGGTGTTTCAGTGCGACGGGCACCAGCCTTATATAGGGCGAGTGCCCTGTCAGCGTCCGCTAGAACTGGCAAATCATACTTACTGTATGATGGGAAACCCTGGTAAAGAACACCTTCAGGGGTCGTATCTAGAACTACCGCATAAGTGTTCCGTGAAGGGTCAGTGTTTGAAGGTCGCCTAATAATGTCACCCTGCCTAACCTTATTCAACCCCTGGTATGAACCTAGATTATGGTAAGCAGGGTTAGAGTAATGTTCATAGAAACCATCAGCATATTTACGCCTCTGATTCTGTGCCGTGATGGTCATGTATCCACAGCCTACCGTGTCATTGAACCTGAAAGCTTTCAAGTCCTCTTTCAGCTCTGGGTCGTTTGGGCTAGTCTGCGCGGCAATAACCTCAGCAATAGTCTTCTCGGGAATCTGCGCGGGTGCAACCTTTAGCAAGTCCTGCGGGTTATAGACTGTGTTATCAATATTTGAAAACTTCTCATTAAAAATCAGGACATTACCCTCAGCGTCCGGTGTGCCAGCACAAGCGTTCAGCATCTCTTCAAGATGCTCAGCATCACGAGCCGCACCAGGAATACCGTTATCCATCGGGTACCCCGTAGAATGTGCCCACTCCATAAACTTAGGGTTTGACCACAACGCCAACGGCACCTCTTTCAGTAGCTTCTGATAGTCTTCATCATCTACGGTTGTTGGTACACCGTCAGGCTTAGCCTCACCCGTCATAAGCCTCTTCATGATTAGCCCCGTCTGGCGACTAAGGATAAGGTTCTGGCTAACCTTCACTGACTCACGCCCGGCATCAACATACTCTAGGTACCTATCTTCACCGATAGCGGCAAGCCTATCAAGATACTGCTGTTGGTGCGCCTGCATATGCTTAACGGGTGGATACTTCTCATCCGCTGTAAGTACAGCAATATCAGTATGCGGATTCTGAACCGACTCCCTATGCTTCTTCAGCAGGGCATCAGCTTTATTCCTGTTCGCCGGGATAGTAGAACCAGAATCAGGGTCGCCTATATCCGCCCTACGGGTAGCGAACAGGCTATCGGCTCGAACCCACATATCGACAGGTGATGCGTTAGCACCTTCACGCGGGGCACTAACCTCAGCCGCCGCACCATCAGGCGCATAGTAGCGTGACAGGTTGTAGTCACTATTGAGCTGAGCATACTTTTGTCGCATTTGTGAGTCTGCAATATACCGGCGGGAATCATTAGCTGGAATGAGCAATGTTTGCTCTTTAGTCAGCTCGGCGCGCGCCTCCTGTAGGTTCTCTTTGTGACGTTTGCTTATCCGTGCTTCTTTAGCCGCTACCGCCTTACTGTAAGTGTCGAAATGTTCCACTTCCTTGTTCTTGTACTTGCAACCTTTGGGGCCGTTGTACCCTACACAGCTGTTAATATCGCCGTTTGGTGATATGTGCCATGCCATATTATTTTTCCTCCAAGGCATCTACTTATCTTCAATATTTACAATACGGTGAAAATAGGACATAAAGAAACCCCCGGCTGGCAACATTAAATATTGCTTACCAGCTGGGGGCTTACTTCATATGTCCCTAACCATCAAAGCCCATCATGTTCTCCAATACCCACACGGTGCCTATAGCAACTAGCGGGCGTAGCTCACAGAGGGCGTAGGGCGCTTAGAAGGGGTAGCAGACGGAGCAGGGGTAGCCTTTGCGGTACCCTTAGACGGGCTAGGGGTAGACTTCGGGTTAGCGGTCGCAGTAGTGATAGGAACCAAAGAACCATCAACCGTGGTATTAGAACACTGTGGGGTGACCTTTATACGAATCTCACGGTCAAAAAGTACTAGCCCATCTTGACGCTTAGCGTCCGTGAAAATGAGCGAACACTTTCGGTATACCTCATTCTGAGGGTCACCATAATCCTTGAAGACAGGGACACCGGACGGGTCAGTGTAAGAATACACCAAATCGACACCCTTCTCTTCACTACGCCAATTACGCATCTGCGCCTCATCTACCCTAGTAACGGTAGTGATTCCTTCAGATACAGATACGGAGCGGCTATTATGCTCAGACCAAAGCAGATAGACGGTGGCACTAATGAAGCAGAAGGCTAGAATAGCGAAAGTCCATAGAGCCTTTTCATCTGTTCGGATTGAATCATACTTCACAGAGGCCTTACCCCTAAATAGGGCACCAATGTTAGAAATGATACCCAGCTGAATGACCGTAAAAATAGCGCAAATCAAGCCAAGGAAGCCAAAAATAACAATCCAGAAAACAGGGTTTACAAGTTCGTGGGCAGTAATGTAGTTCATGATGCTGTGATTCTAGGGGTAGTCGTCGTTACAGGGGCAGGTTAGTGATAGGTTTAAATGGCGTATCGAAGTGTTGCAAGAACACTCAAATGTTGCATTTAATTCATAACAGGCAAAACCCTATTATGGGCACCCTACAGCACCTCTAGCCCATCGCGAAAACGCTTAGGGTTACATGTAAACGAACCAAGTATCTGAGATTATAATCATTACCCTCAGTTTTTGTTACCCCGTGAAGGCACTCAAATCTGCATCTCGTCAAAAAACAATGGGGTGGTCACGGATATACCGCAACCGGGACGGTGGATGGATTTAATTGTCTCATAGGGGTGCTGGTAGCAACGATTACGCCTCAGCACTGATTCATTTATGGCTCAGATTAACGCGACGTATGACTACATCTTGCTTCGTCCTCGCCTGTAGTTATACTATGACATAAGCTGTCGGATTTTGCAACACTAGACGACAGAAAACTACAAACTTTTACAGATTGAATTAACGGTTAATTATACCGAAAGCTACTAGACCCCAAAGAGCGGCGCAGGGTAGCGACATCAGCATGAATCCACGCATAAAGTCTACACCATAGGCAGGCTCAACGGCGGGCTGGGGGGGGGTGTTAGTGGTGGTGGGTTCTTCATTGAAAAGCATTAGTTTATATCCTTACTTGTGATTGAAGCGTCCAGCAGAGCGTGCTAGAGCGCGTGTCGGGTTGGGTGCAGTATTAGTGGTTACTTCAGGTGTTGCCTGATTTGCGTTCCAGGCTTTAAGGCGTTCGAGAGCCGCTTCCATAGTGCGGCGAATCTTGCCTTTAATCATCCGTAACCTTATTGTCGGTATTGACCAGCTCGAACGATACGGTGAAGTTCCAGGTGAGGTCACTATGCGCATCCTTGGAAACGTTTGCGGTATTGAACTTCAGGTATGCGGTTTCACCGTTGGCCTGGAGCGCCTTCAGGTAAGACATGTAAGCGCAAGCCTCCACGTCATACGCCTTGAGAGTGTAATAGAGGCGGTCATCTAGAGTATGCAGGTCTTCACCTACAATATCGGCGTAGCAACGGAACCACCCGCCGGTAGAAATGTCTTCCAGTGCGAGGTTTAGAGTCTTGTTCTGAGAAAGAAGTTCCTCGAAGCGGGTGACAATTTCTTCGGTGGTTTCACCGTATCCGTTGCCGCCCACTTCGAGGACGAAAAATGCGTCTAGCATGTGTGTTATATCCTTTATTGGTCGTACATCATCAAATCGTGTACAACAATCATAGCACAACATATCGCTAGAGTCAAAATTTAATTAAATACGGGGCTTTAGAAGCTCCTGGGCGACACGCTTAGGAATCAGAGTGCTAGTCATCTGATTAAACATGTCAGCAGACTCTAGACGGTACTCAATCTTAGGGTCTTTCTGTGCGTATGCACGCAAGCCGATACCTTCCTTGAGGTAACCCAGGTCTGCAAGGTGGCCGACCCATTCCTGGTCAATAGCACCAAGAATGATTGAACGTGCCTGGGTTCGCCAAACACTATTAGCTTCCACTAGTGAATCCCAGTGAACCTTAGCCGCCGCAACCAACTCATCTACAAGCACGCTCTGGGTTAGTTCTGTGCTAGTAGGATACTCAGAGAGCAGGTCTTTAGGGGTAATCGAGGGAACCCAGTCCAGCTCTTTACGAAGATGCTTCCATAGAGTAGGCAAATCCCAGTCGTCAAGGTGCTCACCGTTCTCGGCAACCCACTCATCAATAGTAGTGCGGACACTAGAATCAATGAACTTAGTTACTAGGTCAGCCGCCATATCGTCATCGCCAAGCAAAATTTCTGTTCGGTCTGAATACAGCTTCTTACGCTGACCATTCAACACGTCATCATACTCTAGCGTCTGCTTCCTAGACGAACGGTGCATACCATCCACAGCACCCTGAGCACGCTCAATAGCCTTAGTGAGCTGTTTACCCTTAATCGGTGAGCCGTAAGCCTCGAACAGGCGTGCCAGAATCAGCGTAGAGCGCGAAGCATGGAACCTGAACAGCTCATCCTCAAGCGACAGGAAGAACTTACTGCGCCCAGGGTCACCCTGACGACCAGAACGACCGATAAGCTGATTATCAATACGGCGGGAATCATGCCTAGCTGTACCCATCACATACAGGCCACCAGCGGCACGCACCTTCTCAGCTTCAGCTGAAATTTTCTCCTCCATCTGAGGAAGAAGAACCTTATACTGTTCCTCGTAGGCGGCAGGCGTATGCTCAATACTAAGACCCATGATAGCCAGCTGTTCAGTAACCATCATCTCAGCATTACCACCAAGAAGAATGTCGGTGCCACGACCAGCCATATTGGTTGAAACCGTGACCGCGCCAAGCTTACCAGCCTGAGCGATAATGTGTGCTTCCTTCTCAATATGCTTAGCGTTAAGAACGTTATGGACGATACCAGCCTTAGCCAGCTTACGGGAAAGCTTCTCAGATGCGGCAACGCTAGTTGTACCAATAAGAATGGGCTGGATTAGCGGCTCTTCACCATCTTCTGCTTCCTCTAGGGCGCGCTGTCGAATGTCCAAGATTTCAGCAACTACCGCATCCATCTTATCCTGCTCGGTCAGGTACAGTTCGTCCTGCTCGTCAATACGCTGTTTCGGCTTGTTCGGCGGAATGGTTCGCACCGCCAAACCGTAAGTGTCAGCAAGTTCAGCGGCTTCAGATGCGGCTGTACCGGTCATGCCAGACATTTTATCGTAGAGACGGAAGAAGTTCTGCAAAGTAATCGTAGCCGAAGTAGGGTTCTCAGGCTGAATCTTAACCTCCAGGTGACCGTTTCGACGTTCCTTAGCCTCAATAGCCTGGTGTAGACCGTCACTGTAGCGGCGACCCTCCATTGCACGTCCGGTATGCTCATCAACAATCATGATTTCGCCACCCTGAATAATGTACTCCTTACGGTTATGGTAAAGAGTTTCAGCTTGCAGAGCAGAACGTAGGAACGTCAAGATTTCACTATGCGAACCGAACAGAATCTTGTCCGTGGTGCCGAAGTAGTCGATAATCATATCCAGACCTTCGTCCGTAAAATCTACGACCTTCTTCTTCTCATCCACCGTATAGTGCTCATCTCGCTTCAGTAGCGGCATAAGAGCGGCGGCATTAGTGAACCACTTCTCAGCTTCCTCAACGTTCTGTGCCGGGGCAGAAATAATCAGAGGGGTAGTAGCCTCATCAAGAAGAATTGAATCCAACTCATCAATAATGACGAAGTTCAACTCACGCTGGACACGCTCTTCAGGGGTAAGAGCTAGGTTATCTCGCAGGTAGTCAAAACCAAACTGGTTATTCGTACCGTAGACAATATCCCTACTGTAGATGTCGCGCCTCTCCTCGGGACTCATAGACTCCTGAAGGGCACCATGAGTTAGACCAAGGAACGAATAGATAAGACCCATCTGTTGCTCCTGCTCACGCGCCAAATAGTCATTAGTGGTGACCAGGTGCGCACCCTTACCGGTAAGCGCGTTCAGGTACATGGGTGCCACAGCGGTTAGCGTGTTATGGGTAACAACATGGTCACCTGCAAGGAACAGGTGAGAGGGGTGAGTGACAGTGAAGCACACCTGCTCTTCCTGAACACCAAGCTCAAGGACGGCGGTAACCTCAACATTTCCAGTAGGTGCCGTATCAATCTGCACGGTATAAGGGAAGAACCCTAGACCCTCAATATCCTTAACGGTTGCAGAGTAACCCAAAGCGCGGGCATACCAGGCAATCGTTTCAGCGTTGCCGCGAGTGAGTGCATACCCGATACGTAGACCTGTAGCACCAACAGGCTTAGAGGTCATCTGAATAAAGTTCTCAGCCTGATACTTTGCGGGAGCTACAGTGTTTGCGGGGTCACCAAAAGAAGGGGCGGCGGTAGCGGAAAGAACATCAGCCAGGTTGCCTGCTTCAAGCTTAGCCGCCGGTGCCTTATCCAGGTTCACAAAGAAATGCTTCACTGCATGGTTCCGCTTATCACGGTAAGCCACAATAACGCCGGAGCGCTGTAGCGGCTCCAAGTGGGAATGGTTATCTCGAACATACATAGAAGAGCCGAGATACATGTAGTTACTAGAATCATTCACAACCCTAGTGGTGCCCTCAAAATCAGTGACAGACAGGAGGCTATCCTTGGTTACTTTGACGGTTTCCGTAGGGTGAGTTGCTAGAGCCATATCATCATTTAGAGTGCAACCATTACGCGGGATAAACACCTGCTGACCAGACTTCAACTTACGCAGAATATCCTCAGTCTCAACAGTCTCATACAAGGTACTAGACATTCGAGGTGCAATATCCCAACGGTGCTGTAGGTTACACCTGACGGTACGCAAATCATCTAGAACTAGAGCGTAAACGTCCTGCTTACCCTGCGGGAATACGCCAGCAATAACAGTAAGGTCACCATTACCAGCATACACGGTGTCACCAACACGGATATCCCCTGCAAGCTTAGCGCCCGTAGGGGTAGGAATAGGGGTGCTAACCGTGACGGCTTTACCTTCACCAGTCTTCATCTCAGCAACCTGACCATAATGCAGGGCAATACCACCCTCTAGCTGTACATCATAATGCCTCTTACCAAGAACACGGCGAGCCACTTCACGAACCACAGCAAAAGCCTCGGGAATAAGAACGTCCAAGCTTTCACCAGATTTAATGCGTTCCTTAAACTCGGGGGTCTGTGCCGCCAGCTCTTCGTCAGTCATTTCTTCATAAACAAATTCAAGCGCGTTAATCTGCCCAATGAGTGCGTTAGCTCGTCGAACTTCACGCTTCTCACCGGCACGTAGCAGATGCTCAAGAAAATTAGCCAATGTAGGGTGTCCTATGCTTTCAAAATTTCTGTGTATAACTATTTTCGATACTTAGACCATTCTACCAGCTTGGTTCTAGGGGTGAATAATCCGTAAGGCTTAAAGTCCTCAAATATGTGGTTAAACTATTATATCACACCCACTAGCTATACCCCAATTAGGAAAATGTCAAGCATGACACGTAAAATTAAAAGTGAAAATATTCACCAACAAGAAAACAATAACCAATACAAACAATGAACGAAGAACCAACAACAGAAAACACTACAGAACTAAGCACCAAAGAAAAAGCTGTAGCAATCCTAGCAACCCTAATACACGCCGCAACAGCCACATGGTGCACCATAGAGCTAATGAACCCCACCATACCCCTAATAGGGCTAACAGCACTAATCATAACCCTATGGGGAAGCCTCAAAGCCGAAGAAACATACAGGCAAATGCTACTAGGAATATACGCAACATTCAGCGTAACAGCACTACTAGCCGCCTCAGACGGCATGAGGCGCGGCGACATGCTCGGGCCAGCACTCATACTAGCCGCAGGCGCAATACTACAATACATGGCGAACCTAGCCACAAAATCATAAACAAAACAATAAGGCGCAAGCTTGAACGTCTCCAAGCTTGCGCCTTATTGCGGGTAGTACCGGTAAAATCTACCCTATATAATATCGCGCGGTACCGGTGGGATTTGAACCCACGAGCGAACATAAAGCCGCTAACTCCTTAGCAGGGAGCCCCAATAAACCACTCTGGCACGGCACCAAACATGAATCACGAACTAACGTGAACCTGTGAATATAATATATCACAAACCGAAGCGCACCACAAATCCACAGTACATAACTTCGTTCGAGCGACTGACGGGAATCGAACCCGCATAACCGGTTTGGAAGACCAGGGCTTTACCATTAAGCTACAATCGCAGACCTTGACACTATAGCACGTATATTGAGCGCATGTCAAGGAATAAGGCTACTTACCTTTCAGCATCTTTTCGCACTCGCGAATAGTCTTATTCTGCCGCCCGCAAAGTGCGAAAACTATAACACAGACCACTAGAGCGATAGTCAGTAGAAGTAGCCCAGAAACAAGTGAAATCACACTAGCAACTTGAACGCTACCGGTCACAAGGACGGTTAGGGAAGAAGCAACGAAGGCACCACGTACTACAATGGGCGCATGAAACTTTGCTAGTCCTTCAAAATCAGTATCACGAGTCAGGAACTTCAAGATACCAAAGATAAGAACAGTTCCAAGTAGAATATGGTACCACTCTGGCATTGCATGAGTAGAGCTAGGGATACTAGCGCCCATACTTACACCGATTAGAATCATGGTGACGTATAGGGTTAGGGTAGCAAACCGGAGAGCGTTCTTCTCCTTGCTTACAGCATCCGTATCATCTTCACTGGAGATGGTTTCCTGCCCCTCAGCTACTTCACTGTTTCCTGTAACCTCTTCCACTTCGGGGGTGCCCGGCGTGGTTTCCTGTTCATTCTCGCTTACATGTTCAGACATGGGTGTTTCCTTCGTCTTGGGTTGTTTAGAATTTGATGGGGTCAATCAGTGTAGCACCACCTACGCCTGTGCCGCGCATTTGGGAGCGGGCAACGTCTAGGGTGTTGAGCCTAATTACGCGGGTATCCACCTGATTTGCGCCACCCTCAACGAGGGGCACATCTGATACAGGCTTAGGGTCTTTACTGGTGCCACTGGGGGCTTCAGGGGCGGTATTGGTCTTACGGAAAGTGTTTAGAATCTTCTTGAACATTATTTACCCCTTCAGGTAATTATTAGTTGAGCTTGATAGTCCAGGTGGAAGCTTCAAGGTCAAGCTCATCAGCGATGAGGTTAAGAACCTTATCCCAGTAGTAGCGATTAACACGGGCTTCCTTATTCCTACCCTTATGCATATCAACTACACGCTGATATTCACGCAGGCTAGTGTCGAGGACTTCCTGGAACGTCTTCTCATTACCCGTAACGTCAAGAAGACCAACCTCAAGAAGAACAAGGTCGGGGGTGCTGATGGGGCCAAAGTTGAAGCCACCACCACCACCAAGACCGCCCTCGTAAATGTATCCGGTAATAGCGGCGCGGGTGTAGACCTGTGCGACGGTCTGGGCGTATGCTTCACGGAGGGGGTCGCCCTTACCAATCATTTCAAGGATAGCGGCGGTATTGGACTTGATAATGTCGTAGTTCTGGTTATCGCAGTACTCGTAGGCCGCTTCTTCACTGGCGTACTTTTTCATGTCTTCACTATCCAGCTGGTGACCAATAGCGGTATCTACACGTGAGCTGAAGCCCTGTGCCATGAAGATGTTTTCCCACATGTTTTCGGGTAGTAGTTCCCAAATGTCCTTGTCGTGGGTGATGGGGGTATCGGGTAGTAGCGGCATGTTAGCCTTCCTTTCGGGGTGGATTCATAAACATCTTCATAAGTAATCATGACACACTGTGCTGGGTTTGTCAAACTAGGTGTTAGGGGCACACCTGACAACAAGATTATACCTGTAATTAAACCCGAACGTATTACCGCCGGTAGCACCATCCGAACCGACCTGCTGGCCAGAACAGGTAACAAGCCATAGTGACCTATCCCCCGTCTTATCCCACATGCCCTGAACCTCAGTAAGCTTATCCTGTGGGACAGTGAACATGTCAGTCACATGCCACTGAGCTACATTACCTTTACCGTCGGTAAGGAATAGCCGCTCACAGCCCGAGAGCTGATGCAGGTAACCCCACGGCGACAAATAGTAACTACGCCTATTCACATGCCCAGCAAGGATAGTAGAACCCTCTGAAGCTGTAATAGGGTTAGATTTACTGTACCAAATACCCGAACCGTCCGATGTGATAGGAAGAACCATCTTGCCACTAGTTGAACCAGAAGCAGAAAGCGAAGCTGAAATACCCTGAGTAGGAATAGACCAACCAAAAGCCGGAAGATTAGCCGGAACATCACTCGTTACCTTAGCGGCATCAACCTCACACACGGCGGCATGAACCTCGACCTCCGGCTTCGGTGCATAAAGAGTATTGTCATCCAAGACGGGCATCTTATCCCCTACATCATCTTTAGGGGGCTGATATACCGGCTCACCAGCATCAGTAGTAGCAACAGGGGTAGCACCCCTATTCTGAACAGTATAAGGGACACGAATAACCCCATCAGAACCAACCTGCGGGCGAAAAAAACCATAAGCCGTAAGACCAATAGCGGCAAGGCCAAGAGTGCCACCCAGAACAGCTTGACGGCGAGTAATCAAACCCTTAGTGCCACGCACACTCGACGCAGATTTATCGTAATCACCTTCGTACAAGTCGTACAAGTCAGGTCGCCTATCTTTCACTACAAGTTCTCCTTAAAAAATAAAACTACAAATTATTACCTAAATATTAAATCATACAGTAAGCTGATTTGCATCCTCACCCAAGAGACTATACTATAGGTGACAGAATAGGTTTAAATGGTGTATCGAAGTGTTGCAAAAACAACCATTTGTTACACATTTAATTCATAACAGGTAAGCCCTGTTATAGGCACCCTACGGCACCTCTACCCCATCGCGCGAGCGCTCAGGGTTACATGTAAGCTTGAATCAGCTTCTCGTTGGGTTCTTGACCGATGCCCTTGACAACAAGGGGTTGAATCAATGGGCTATCAACATTAAAAGACAAATGATTATTCATTAGCCCTTTTCGCATAATGTTATAAGACCCATTAACATCAGCATTAATTAGTCGCCCATCACCAGTGCGGTAAAGTCCGCGCTTAATCCTACGCCCTGAAAACTTCGGATTATCTACTTCACCATAAACAGGAATGTCGTCATTATCTAGAAAACTAGCTTTAGATGTATACGATTCTTCCTGCGTGACAACGGTAATTCCGCGCAATTGGCATTTATACTGCAATTGTTCGATAAAAGTCTCATAAGGCAGGTAAGCGAACCGCTGTTTAACTTTCTTACCAAAAGGCAATGCCTGCTTCCAGCCGGTGTTTTTCCCGATAAAGACTTTTTCAATCTGCATCTCGTCAAAAAGAGTAGCTAGGAAAGCCGTCATCTGATGAATTTTCGTGCGAAGAATCCACGAGCGGCGTGACCAAAGACGGTGGATGGATTTACTAGTCTTACAGGTTCCCGGTAGCAACGATTGTGCCTTTGCGATAAGTCGGTTATAACCCTGGTTAATAGACTTTAACTCAAGACCCTTAATAATTAGCGGGTTGTTGTGGGTGGAGAATGTGACGGTAGCAAAATTATCGACTCCTAAATCAATTCCAGCATATTTAGACGTGCTTTTAAGTTCTTTTTCTTCTACATTGTAAATCACCTCAATAACGAAATTATTATGATTGGGTACGATACGTACTTGTTTGGGATTAGTAACCTTAGTTGGGATAGGCAGGTTAATACCTTTCGGGCACAAAAACAATTCTAGGTTAGAGCCACGTTTAGCGCCAAAAGTCTGGTAGTTAAAAGACAAAGGGTAACGCCCCTCAGTCTTATGCAGATAACCAGGAAGCTTAGGTTTCTGAGCCAGCCCGCCTTTATTTTTTAGGCGCACCAATTTCCAAAACGACGAAATATTTTCACCCAAGTTTTTCAGTACAGCATTAGCAACCTTAGACGGTGGGGCACGAATATCGTCATGCCCCTGCTTCCGCAGGCTCTTATCAATCTCAGCCCACGACAAAACAGGCACATCGGGGTTGCTTTTGTGCTCAAAATACGACTGACGGTAAAGATACAGCCCGTGGTTGTAAAGGTTCTTCGCCTTGAACGTCAGGTCGTCCAACGTCGCGTAGAGCTCGTGGTTCGGCTTGATAAGGTGCCGCTCCGTCAGTTGCATTGGTACTCTCCTTTCCTGTATACTCAAAGTATGCCACATGTTGTCGGATTTAGCAACACTAGGCAACAGAAAACTACGAATCTATACAAACTGGATTCAAGGTTAATAATACACATACCACTATGGAGTGAACATTGAAGAAACTAGCCCCTCTAACATTTGCCGCACTAGCACTAACCCTAACCGCCTGCGGTGGAACACCGGAAAACACTAACGCAACAAACACCCCCACCGCAACCACGACTGCTACTCAAAGCCCAACGGTAACCGCAACCCCTGAAGCGACACACAGCGCTGAAGCGGCTAAGCCCACCGCCGAAGGTAACGACTACGCAACAGGCATGACCGGCGTAGTGAAATCCGACCCCACACCCGGCTCAGTGACCGTAGTAACCGGCGACAAGCCAGTAGTCGCACCCAACCCTGAGCATACCGCAACCACTGCAACCAATGACGACAAGTCAAAGCTTGAGAACCAGCTGAAGATTCTAGACGGCTCCCCTGTCATCTCTGGAAATAGTGTTGTCATTCCGAAGCGAACCTACGACATCCAGCCCGCAGAAAGCCGTGAAGCAAACGGTGTTCTCGACCAGTCCAAGTACGCCGAGATTGTTATCATTGACGACGTGCAACCCGGCAACCCCGAGTACGCTATCGTATCCGCCCAAATTAAGGGTAACGAAGCAGACATTAAGGCTAATGGCCCTCGACCCATTAGCTCAAACTCTGCATGGCAAGCACTGAATAATAACGATAGTACCCGAATCCAAGGCTTCTCCAAGTATGAGCCTAATGCTGTATATACTGGTAAGGACATTCTAGTGCTACACATCAAGCAAGCCAATCATGGTGCCTACGCAAAGGGTGGGGCAACCCCCGTACCTACACCAGCCCCTAGTAACTAAATAGAAACTAAGAAAACCCCTGCTGTGCGATTAAACATCATACAGCAGGGGTTTTCTAACCCAATAACAAAAACTTCACAAACCCACCCTGAACACCAAAAATGGTACCCATGAGCCAGCGTAATAAGGCAAGATAGTACCCCTTCAACATCTCACCAGGAAAAGCTGACCCAAATACAGGTAGCATCAAATGGTGACAGTAGCAGTGAATCTGCCTAATTTTTGAGCTAAGTCACCCCACCGTAACCAACCCCAACCCAATATTCAGGTCGGGACTTACCTTAGTCAGCGGATAAAACTCAACCACAAAACACATAGCAAAACCCAACACATACTAGAAATACCCCCTTAACAATCACGTCAAGGGGGTATTTCATCCAGCTACAGGCAAGCACCATCGGATAGCTAAGGTCATTACTCCTCACAAACACACCCGATAAGGTAAACCAACCCCTAAGACCGAACCACCAGTCCAAGGAACCAGCCCACCAAATCATACGGGTGTGAATACAACACCGACAGAAAACTCAAGCGGGGGTTGCAGACCCTACCGTAACCAATACCTCCAACAAGAAGTACTTAACATGGTCGGTAGTCAAAACAACAACCAAGAAAAGTATAGCACATGCACGAGACGCAGTAAAGCCCCCATGAGTCAAAAGCTCACAGGGGCTTTACTAATCAACCTACAAGTAGGATATTAGGCTAACCTAGAAACTACTCAGCATCATTCTTGCGACGGCGGCGGACAGCCACGGTAATACCACCAGCGGCGGCTAGACCAAGAATACCGATACCACCAGCAACAGCCGGGTTCAAACCAGCACCAGCGTAACCAGTCTCACCAGTCTCAGCGGTAGCCTTCTCAATGGTCTTAGGCTGTTCCGGCTTAGCAGGCTCAGACGGCTTAGGCGACTCGGGAGTCTCAGGGGTTACAGGAGGCGGAACTAGCTTCGTAACGGTAGCGTCACAACCGTCGGTGTCCTCGCCAACCGTGGTGTTCACCTGGCACTTCTCGGGCGGGGTGGTCGGGGTCGGGTCGGACGGTGACGGGTTGTTGGTCAGAACAATAGTGTTCAGGATACCTTCGGAGTAGACACGGTTCATGTCCAGGTCGCTCTTCAGGGTTACCTCAACCTCGAACTCGACAGTCTCGCCAGCCTTCAGCTCGCCAATCTCCCACACGTTACCGTTTACGGTGCCACGGTTATTGGTGTTGAGGAACTTAACGCTCTTCACGTCGAACTGTGCGTTATCGGGGAACTCAGAGATGACAGCCTTCTTCATGTCAGCACCGGAGTTGTTCTTAGCCTGCGCCTTCCAGCGGAGGGTAGCGCCTGCCTTAATGTCCTCAGCCGGGGTAGTCAGTTCCTTATTAACCTGACCGACAACTTCCTTCACACGGTGAATAGAGGTGACAATCGGGGTGTTATTGACGGTCACGATACCCAGGTCACGCATCTCGTCAGCCTTGAAGTCATTCAGGGACTTAGACTCAACCTTCAGGCTGTAAGACTTGTTAGCGCCAAGCTCCTGCGGGTTCTTAGCGGTAGCAGTCACCACATCGGCAACATGACCGTCAAAGTCGGTGCCGGTACCAGAGATGAGCTTACCTTCTTCAACCTTAATGTCGAACTTGCTGGTAACGTCCTTACCGTCTGCGTCTACAACCTTCAGAGAGTCCTTAGTGATAGACACGAGGGCGCGCCAGTTGCCGTCCGCATCCTTACCGTACTCTACCAGGTCGGTGATGGAGAACTGCTCAGGTGCCTTGCTACCAGTGTTGCCGGTAACAGTCTGGGTAGGCAGGTCATTACCGGCGGGGATAACAACATCCTCGTTAGCGACAGTCTTCTCAGGCGCAATGTTAGCAACCTTAATGGTGACCTTGTTCAGCTTAACCTCGGGCACAGGCTTCAGGTCAGGCTTCTTTACCTCGGGAACAGTAGGAACCTGCTTGAGCGGCTTGAGCGGCTTCAGAGGCTTCTCTTCCGGGACGATAGGCTTAGGCTTCACCGGGTCTTTCAGCGTCGGCGCAACAGTGTTAGCCGACAGCATCAGGTGGTTATAGGAAGCGTCAATAGTGTTCGGTGAGTAATCCGAATCAGCAACACTCTTCGGGTCACCCGAAACACCATCATCACCAGGAACACCAGGGTTACCGGTAGTACCAACATAGATGGAAGCACCGTTATTCACCAGGTAGGTGACACCCAGGTACTTCAGAGCGTCGTCAGTCTCATCGAAGACGACACCGCCCTGGTTGGAACCCTGACGGATATAGAAACCAACATGCTCGGTACCAGGCATAGAAGCGGAGGTACCCTGTAGCGACTGAGCCTCGGGGCTAATACGTGACTCGGTATTCAGGAACGTAGCAATAACACCATTACCGGGCGCAGTGAACTCGTAACGGTTAGCGGCGGTAGCGCCCTGAGCCTGCTGAGCGTTCAGAGAACCGGGGGTTAGGTAGAACTGCTTTTCATATGCGGCACCCGTATCAGAGTAGGTCAGGGTGACCTTCAGTTCCATATTGTAAATCTTCTGGAAGGAAATAATGTCTTTGAAGGAGGAGTGGACATCAATCATATTGCTCCACTTGGGGGAACCGTTAGCATACGGTGCACCAGTGGGGTTGCTGACGAAGCGTACAACATCAACCTGTGCGGTCAGCTTCTTGCCGGTAGCCTTATCAACAGCCGCGTCCTTGTACTTCAGCGACAGGTTAGGCTTGTTGCCGTCCAGGTTAGTGAAGCGGTAAGTGTTAGCGGAAGACCAGTTATCAGGGAAGTCGGAACGCTCATCCAGGCTATCCTGCGGTGCGGCACCGTTAATGCTTACCAGGGTGTTGTCGTTATCCACAACATCGAACGGCTGTTCAACAGCGAGGTTCTTCGCATCAACGATAGCCTTGTTCGGGTTAGCGTTGGTGACCTGCTCAGCCTTCAGCTTATCCTGAGCCGCTTTAGCCTCATTGTAGGACTTGAGGGCGGAGGCGTTCTTAGCGTCTGCGTCCTTCTTGGCGGCTTCGTTCTCAGCCTTAATCTTCTCGTTCTCGGCAGTGATTGCCTTGTTCTCTTCGGTAATCTTAGCGTTCTCAGCCTTGATTGCCTCAGCTTCCTTAGCTACCTTAGCGGCGGCATCAGCGTCAGCCTTAGCCTTAGCTTCCGCCTGCTTATTCTGCTCGATAGTAGCCACAGCCTTCTTCAGAGACTCAACCTGAGAAGCGGCATCCTTCTTAGCTTCCTCAGCCTTCTTAACGCCGTCTGCATGGTCAGTAGCGGTAATAGTCTTAGTCTCACCAGTGGTGACCTTGACACCCTTCTCCTGGGCGGCCTTAGCGATAGCGTCTAGCGAAGAGTAATCAACCGGAATTTCGTAAGTGCTCTTGCTGTACTCCTCAGCCGAAACAGCACCCTTATACTCCTGGGGCTTAGCATCAGAGGCGCTTAGTGCATTAGCGGCACCAGCGAAGGTAGAGGGAATCATCAGCGCCAGACCAGCACCAGCAATGAGGGTCTTCTTCTTTGAGCGGTTCGGGCTCTTCATTGTATACGTGTTCTCCTTGTTGGGGGAATTAAGGTAATTGCGGCGGCAACCCCTAACTGACTAGGGTAATTATTGCGCCTGCATCAAGTATATATAGCATGGTGGCAACAAAGCAACCCCCGCCAATCTTCCAGGGGTGAATATGTGGACTCCAGGTAGAGGGTATACAAAAAGGGTTAGTACCACAACCTATGGTGGTACCAACCCTTTTTGTGGGGCGATAGAATCATTCAGCATCAAAGGTGAACTATCGACTATTATAAGTCGGGATGACAGGATTTGAACCTGCGACCCCTCGCTCCCAAAGCGAGTTCTCTAAACCAAGCTGAGCTACATCCCGTTATTCATATGTGCACATTAAGTATAGCACAAGCTGGAACGGTGACGCAACTATAAGTTGTAGTGATTTGCGTCACCGTTCCGTATACTGCGGGGCTAATCCTCAGATTCTGCCTTCAGTTCTTCTTCTACGTCTTCATGCAAGACGGCTTCCATGACATCAATAATCGTGGAATCAGTCTGATACTTATACTCATCAACAGTATAACCAAGAGCATCAACCGGAACATCATAGAAGAACGAAACACAGTACATCATCAGCTTACCAACCGTTGCAAGGTCAGCACGCTCAAGAAGCTCCCTGTACTCCACATCCTCATCTTGCAACACGTTAGATAGCCAATCCAACGTCTGAGAAGCGAAATCGTCTATAAACTTCTGGCGAATACGCTTCGGCGTAGGTAGACCATCTTCATTGCGGACAACAAACTTCTCAATGAAATCATAGACCGGCGCGAAAATAGGCTGTGAAGAAGTTAGCCTATAAACATCAGCAGGTGCCTTCTCAGGGTCACGCGGGGCAACCACATACCCAGGCTTAATATCACCAGACGGAATAAGCCAAACATGCACACCCTTGACAGTCACACCAAGCGCACTACCCACATTACGGACATACGCAATAGGGATACCACACAAGTACTGTGCATCACCGGCAGGCGGTTCAGGGAACAGGATAGCGTTAGCTTTCTGGTTACGGGTAAGTTTCCTCAAAATTTACTCCTAAAACGGGGGTTCCAACAGACCATAGACATACGCCTCAACCTCAAGAAGAGTAGGCGGCATGTCCTCACGGTCAGCAAAAATACCCTTATGCAACTCCTGTGCCGCAAACGCCAACGCATCATGTGCCGCAGGTGCCCTATCAGGGGTTACATTATTATACTTGCTCTTCAGTGCCTCACCAATCTCACCAATAGCAGGTGACCTCTGGATTACTTCTTCCCAGTAGGCGGGACTCAATACTTTAGGTGTTCGATAGGTTACTTGAATATCCATAACATCAATTCTAGCAGTAAGAGTAGTAAGGGCGGGTGTGGCGCACGCACTCGACGCAATCACACCCGGTGTTAAACCCGAACATCAATATATTACATGCGAGCTACCATATAGTTTAGTGCCCTCCACTACGGGAGCCGGTATAGGGTGCATACCTTAGCCCGACATCATATTGAACCCATCCGCACACAATGTCACCACTTAGTATGTACGATTGGGTTGAATGGTCAAGGCCAGACCATGCGAAGCCGCGTTGTCCGCCGCCGCCGGTAACGACGTCCCACCCTTCTTTACATTCGTCAAACACTAGCATGTCGATACCTGCATCTTTCAGCTTCCCCCAGTCAATGCTGTATGTGTCCCCTGACTCGTCGTAGCGTATGAAACGCTCAGCGAACGTCTTAGCTTCAACACTATTGCGGACATTGAGGACGTTAGCATTACGGTTAAATACAGGCTCATACACGTGCTCTGTGCGGGTATAGTCACCGTTCTGGTCATTGATGCGCATCAAATCTGTGGTGATAGTGTTCTGCTCACGATTCAAGCGACCACCCGATAGCTCAAAGGCACCAGCACGGTAGGCGCTACCTTCAACTGTGTGTCCAGCCGCCCGGCGTTCAGTCCACACGGAACCGTCTTCTTTGCGGGCGTTCGGTGAGGGTGCTATTGGTGCGTCTTGCAGGACGCTCGGCATATTAGGGTTAAAGTGAAACTCGCCGTCTTCACCCTTAATAACATCGCCTGGTAGTGGCGTGTAGTAGGTTCGGGCACCACTGTACGCTTGGATAGGTTCAACTTTTAGCCCACGCAAAGACTCGTGGCTAGGTTCAAACTTTGAAGCACTCAAGCGGCTAGGGTTAGTCTCATATGTGGCAATAAAAAGGTTCGACTGATTCGGGTCAAGCTGAACATCTTTGCCAGCTGATTTGAGCCTGCTATCTGTTGTGAACAGGTAGCTATTGTGGGTGCTCTCATCACGTGGTGATGTTCCAGGGATAATACCTGACCTGCTGTGCGTAAGATAGTCAAGGTTATAACGCTCAACCCCATCGCCATAGTTCACAGTAATCAGTTGCGGTCGGCTCTCAAGCTCAATTTTCTTCCTAACCCACTCGCTACTAGTGTGCTCATACTTCTCACGAACAACCTGCCGTTCCTCTTCCGTAGAGTAATACGGGGTCATATCAGTATTGCCAGCCCAAGGTGCCCACTCGTCATCAGTAGCGAACCCGAAACCGTCAAGCTCACGAATATTAGGGTGTGCCTTCTCCCATAGTTTCTGCTTCACCCATTCCTTAAAATCAGGGCTAGTTAGACCAGAATCTACGCCAAGCTCAATATTGCGTATCTGCTCACTCAAAGCCGCAGAAATCTCAGCATCCTTACGGGCGGCATGTTTAATAGCGGACTCAATAAAAGCCTTATCACCATGCACTAGAGGCATACCAGCACTATTGGCATCTTGGTTATTCCTATATGGGCAACGCAGAGGCGAACTGCAAGGCATAAGCCTTGAGTCATGCTCATCTGTTGGCGGTGAAATATGCATAATCACAACAAATACTCCTTCATGTCGCAACCATAAAGAAGTAAAGAAAAATATGCACAAACAGAATCGTGAAGGAAAGTCGAACCCCCGGCAAATTAATCGAGCATAACCAAGGGGCACCCCAACACAAGAACCATAGCTGAAATATGCACCCAAATAAGCTATAATCAGTACATCAGAACCCCCAAACGTGACCAGAGGAAAAACAACATGGAACCCCTACCCAATATCGAATCAACCAGCTACGTAACAATCGTCGCAGACGGCAAACACAAAACCACCGTCTACTACATGGAACTAGCCGAAGTGGAACAGCGAACAGTGTTCCACGAACCACCCATCGAACACGAAAACGTACCCACAATCGAAGTAGTCACCGAACCCGGCGAAGAAAAACTACACGACGCACTAGCACAAATGGTGGAAACCATCATCAACTACTACACGGAGCAAGGGTACAAGACCATCGACGTAATCCCAGCCGTAGACTCAAACTAGAAACCGAATAACGCAAAGGGCACCCCGCCACCTAAACAGGTAAGGCAGGGTGCCCTTCATTATTCACTACGAAAAACTAAAAGTAGCTATCTACTTCTTACCGGCGCGCTTCTCTTCACGCTCAATCTTACGCAGAATCTCCTCAAGACCAGCCCTAGTATCAATCATCTCAGGGGTAGGCTCAAGCCACTGAACAGCAACCTCAGCAATAAGGTTCTCAAACTGCTCATCCTGCTCCGCTGTAGCGTTCTCAGTATCAGGAATATACACAGAGAAGACCTTAACCGCAGACTCCAAATCAACATAGTCATCAATGACATCATATGCCGAGTCCAGAGTCGTACCGTCCTGCTCGTAATCCAGCACATACTGGAAAGTATCAAGCGAAGGCGTAGAAGTCGCCCAACAAGCCAGGGCACCACTATCACTAATCGACGGGTCACCAGGAACCGAACGGAAAATCAGCGCACGAATCTCAATATCCGTACCATCATACGTCGGAACATGAGAATAAATAGTAGTGTAATCGCCGCCATACTCACTAGGCGTAATAGTACCAACACCACACCTAGCCAAGTCAGACGCAATCATCTGAGCCTCAACGTTATCCATAGGCAAGCCTTCACCCTCATAAGCGGACTTCAGCTCCCTGTTACGAGTAACAGGCTCCGGCAAATCAGTAACCGCATCAGGGAAACCATCAAACGGCACAAGCGCACTAATATCCGGCAGGTCAATCAAATCAAGCGGGCTCTCCTGCTCACCCAAATCACGGTAAACCTCAAGAATCACCTGCGGGTCATAAACCTCCGTAGCAGGGGTGAGGAACGTACCCTCGGGCGTGCGAGTCATAACGTAACCATCAACTTCGACAGACTGGCCAATCTCAAGGTAATCAGGGGTGGGGTTGGTAGACAAGGTAAAATCTCCTTAATGTTTCGGGTTATATGAAAACACTATAGCGCCCCGAACCTCAAGCGAAATTAGCAATACGCAAGAGGCCAGGGGCACTATAACTCAATATTCACCTAACTACGAAGCGGGAGCCTCAGCCTTCGGTGCCGCAGGTGCCTTCGGTGCGGTCGCCTTGGTTGCGGCTGGCTTAGCGGCAGTCTTAGGTGCCGCCGCCTTCCTTGCAGGTGCCGCCTTCGGCGTTGCGGCCTTGGTGGTTGCTGGCTTAGCGGCGGTAGCCTTCGGAGCTGTTGCCTTCTTAGCCGGTGCCGCCTTCGGAGCGGCAGTCTTGGTCGCCGTTACCTTTGGAGCCGCCGCCTTCCTTGCAGGAGCCGCCTTCGGAGCGGTCGCCTTAGCTGTAGTAGCCTTCGGTGCCGCAGGTGCCTTAGCGGTAGTAGCCTTGGTAGCGGCTGGCTTAGCGGCTGGCTTAGCGGCAGGTGCCTTTGGTACGGCAGTCTTGGTTGCCGCCGCCTTCTTAGCCGGTGCCGCCTTAGTAGCACCAGCCTTCTTAGCGGCAGTTGCGGCCTTCTTGCGTTCAGCGGCGGCGCGCTTCTTAGCCGCCTCAGCCTCACGCTTCTTAGCCGTAGCCGCTTTCTTACGCTCTGCGGCGGCACGCTTCTTAGCCGCTTCAGCTTCACGACGCTTAGCGGTAGCCGCCTTCTTACGGTCAGCCTCACGTTGCTTCTTAGCGGCGGCCTGCTCAGCCTGCTTCTTCTCCTTAGCGACAAGCTTCGGGTCTTTCTTGTCGGTAATACTCACACCATAACCAAGGCACTTATCTAGTTGTTCCTTAGTGAGGTGTTCCTTCATCTTATCGACATTAACCTTAGCCTTGCCAATACCGAAGTCCTTGACCAGTGAATCGTAAAGCTCAGCACCAAGAACAGTTTTCTGAGAATCAGAACTAATCAGGTTGTTCCTAGTAGACTGAACAATGCTCGTACTAGCACCACGGTCTTCAGCACCAGCAATGAAGTTTAGGTTAGGGGTGTTATACTTCTCAGCCACACCATCCTTGAGAGCCTTAGTGCTCTCCTTAACCCACTTCTCCTCTTGGTAGAGGCTGTTGCCGCCGGTTTCCTTCTCGAAGGTTTCAGCTGTCTCAGCGTAGTTCTCAAGAGTACGCTTAATCTCAGAAGTCATGTCCTTAGCGTTATTGACAGACTTATCAGGGTCAGGAACCGGAACCTTCAAGCTGTTCTTCTTAGCCGCCGCCTTCATGTCGCGAAGACTAATAATATTCAGCTCGTTAGTGGGGTTACTCAGAGCATCAAACTGCTCCTGAGTAATACGTCCTGACTCGAGGGCGGCGCGAACACCACCCATAGTCAGGGTGGGTGTTGCCGGGTCAGTAATCTTCTCCTGCAACTCAGTAGGTAGCTTCTCGATTTCCTCATCAACAGGCACAGAGTAGTTAATCTTCGCTGAAACCTGGCGGCCATGAGCAGTCATGGTGATACTCTCACCTAGAGCCTCACCGTTACGGATACGCTCATTAGCACTGAAGGCCAGAAGAGTCTCAATGTGGTTCTGAGCTGACTTCTTGTTAGCCTTCTGCTGGTCTACGAACTCCTTACGCTTTGCCAGTTCCTTGAAGCTAACGTCACGCTCCTCAATGCGCTTGTTAGAACCGGAGCCAACCTCAACCTTGCCCTTGATACTAGTATCGGGAATGAAGACGGCACCTTCCATCTTCTTCTGCATGTTCTCGCCCCACTGGTGCCCTGGCTTGAGCATGTCAGGAATGGGCTTACCCTGCTTACGGAGGCGTTCACGCATCCTAGCGGCACGTGCTTCATCAGTCAATGCGCGAGAATACCACTTGTCGCTCTTCTCACCCTTAGAAGGCTCTTCGCGATTCTTCTTGTTATTGATGGGGTGACTATTGGTTTCCATGTCGAAACGACGTGCGTACTCGCTAAGAGCAGTCTTATGCTCGTCAGCCTTGTTTAGAAGCCTGTGGTCACCCGTAAGCTCAGTGAACTTTACAAGACCCTCACCCATACCATACTTGTCCTCAAGGTTTTGCTTCAAGCCACTCTTCTCGACCCTCTCAGCGGTAACCTTCTTCATCTTCTCGCGAACTCGGCTTAGCTTTGAAACCTTACTCTTCTGCTTCTGGAAACTAGCCGCGTAAGAGTTTAGAAGGTAGCCGTGCATCATCATGTTATGCTGAGCTAGTGATGCCGCCTCAATCTGAAGACGTGAACCGGGGGTTTCCTTAGCCTTCTGAATAGCGTCAAGCATCTGCGCCTTAGAAAGCGGGCGGTCTTCCGCTAGGGCTTGCTTTGCCTCATCTGAGAGATAATCATTGTACAGGTGTTGCTGTGCACCACCGACGGGGCACGCTATATGCTTTGCGACGCACTTACCTACACCAGGGTAGGGTGCGAGACGGTAGCTAGTGTGTAGACCTGCCATATTATATTCCCCATTTCTCCCCTTATTCCCGTGGGACACCAAGACAGGTTCTCATATTTATTCAAAGTCTTGGTAACGTATCCACCACAGGGGGGTGTTTCATTTTATATTACAAAAAACCTATAGCAGGAAGAATTTTTAACAAAAAATGATGGGTCAGCACTCAACCAATCATCGGTGAGTACCAACCCATCATCCTTATATTATGTTCAACCGCTTAGGACTGGGCGATAAGCCAAGCGAACTTACTCGGGGCGTAACCCGCCTGCTTCGCAAAATCATCAAAGCCGGTGTGCTTCATCTTACCAGATGCCGCCTTAGCCAAAGTTTCAGTGTTATGCTCATCGCCTGCAAGCCAGGAAAGGTTATACGCCTTATCCCAATCAACAATACTCAACAGCATGTCTACGCCTTCATCTTCGGGTAGACCAAACATGAACGCTAGATGCTGGAACGGGTAGTAGCGGTGGGTATCTTCCTCGTTATCGAAGTGCCCCATCATAGTCTTTGCCGCGTCGATAGGCTCCAACCCGAAGAATCGGGCAGTATCACCAAACGAAAGGTCACCCTTATGCGACTCATAGTAGGCGACGTATCCGCAAGTCAGAATCTTACCGACAGGGACACCGGTATCGTTCGAGAAGTCCTCGATACTGTACACCAGCTCGGCGGGTTCAGGTGCGACAACCGGGACGGGTTCAGGTTCAACATTGGCCATGTACGGCGGCTCATCCGGCATAGGCACCTGTTCCTTGTGGGTAGGTTCAGGTTCTTCCTTGTAGTAGTCGATAACCTGCTGTACAAACTCACTGCCAGTCGCAGGCGTGGCTTCATTAGCGTTGCCGATAACTACGGGGTACACGTCGGGAGTGGTACCACCGGCGGTCACCTGAATCTCATCCAGTTCGCTGTAGCGGCGCACACGCTTGATAGTCGGGTCGTAAACCGCCTCGAACGGAACCTCATACGGGCACTCTGAGTTAGTCTTGCAGGTGCGCAGGATGCGGCTCGGAGTGTATGAGAGTAGGTTAGTGAAGCCGTGCAGGTTCTTACGAGGCGTATATAGTGCCACGTAGGTTACAACGTCACGCTGAGGGTAGTTTGCCAGCAGGTACGCAATGTACTCAAGTTCAGATACGCGGTTCTTGGAGTTAGTCAGGTTGATGTTCACCCACGGGTAGGTGGTGTACTGTTCACTGTTTACACCATTGAATACGATAACGGGGCGTTCATGACCGTTCAGCTGGGAAGTGCAGAGGCGGGTAGAATCACCAGCGACAGGAACCTGATTTGCGGCACTATATGGGGTAAGAATTGCGCCCTGAATAGTCGCTGAACGCTTCACGCCACCTGCAAAGTAGTCATTCAAGAACTTCTTAGCCGCCATGTAAATCTCATGGCGTGCCGTGTTACCCAGCTTCTCATAATCACTATGCGACTCGTAAAGGTCAGCCAAATTCTCACGGGAACCACCCTGAAGATACAGTGAGGAGATAAGGCTACGTACCGGGTGGTGAACCTGTGGACGCACAGACCATGCACCATGCTCCTGGGTGTAAGTGAACAGGCGGGAATCCGGTCGAGGCTCACGGCGGGACATGCCACGTGCCACATAATCCGCGTAAGAGAACGCATACGGGCACTCAGGCGGATTATTAAGAGCCACGGCATCATTCATTAGGTCAAGAACCTTATCGCGGAAACGAGCCACACCAGGGCGCTTATAGACAGTAGCGTAAGGACGCGGCGTATACAAGGCATAGTAGACCGTAATGTCATTCTTTGCCACGATATCATTCAAAGCATCATACTTAGCCAGAAGCCACGTAAAGTACTTATCCTCTTCAATAGACCAAGCACCATCCCACTCAAGACCAGTATCAACACCAACCTCAGCATCAATACCAGCAGAAAGAAAATCCTGATGTGTAGGGTCATCGGGGCGGCGCACATCCAACGTATACGGGTACGCAGGCGCAACAGAAGCCTCATAACCATTCTTACGGGTCTTCATAAGCTTACCAACAGCACGCCTACCAGCGTTACCTTCCATACGGTTACGGATAGTACCAATATTACGGCTACCACACAAAGACTCATGAATAGCGTCAGCACTCAAGCCACGATAATTAAAGAAATCAACCCAAGCCGCCTCAAGAGAAGTAAGCTTAGGGTAATCAGAGACAGTAAAGGGGTGAATAGCGCCACGTGCCGGACTCGACATGATAGGCGGCTCCTTCCAAGAGTTGTAAGAAAAACTGTATGGAAGCAATTTTAGCACACCCCAACAGGAAATACTAACCCAATACAAACGCAACTAAAACCAACAAACCCCGCACCACCAAAGGTGATACGGGGTAAGTCAGTCGCCATCCCTCACAGCTTACGCCGTTCGGGAGCGGATAGGGCGGGATTTGAACCCGCGAGTCTTTCGACTACTGGTTTTCAAGACCAGCGCAATAGTCCGCTCTGCCACCTATCCTAAAACCTAACCAACATTGCAGTAAAAAATCAACGAATATTATATAGACTATAAAAACCTGAATTGGTTGATTAGGTCAGCTGGGGTATCAGGGCTCGAACCTGAAATGCCGGAACCAAAATCCGTCGTGTTGCCGATTATACCATACCCCATAGAGTATTTCTGTTACATAGTTTATCATATCAGCAATCATGGCGCAAGTCAAAATGCTGACTTGACCTTCAAGCTGAAGTTGAACCTAACCACCTTGGGCTGGTCGCGCTGGGACGCTAGGACTCGAACCTAGAGTAACGGATTCAGAATCCGTCGTGTTGCCAATTACACCACATCCCAATAGTAGGTGAGGGCTTGGTAGAAGGTACCCCCACCTACTGCGTTCATTCAAAACTCAATAAAGAAAGGTATTAGCCTTGGAAACCTCACGGCTTGCAAGCTCGTAATCAACTATAACCACCTGTTCACTGAATGTCAAGCACAGTACCCGGGTGCCTAACGGTTACCCGCTAGAAGTTGTTACAAGTAATAGTATAGCACCTAAAATTCTACTCTGCAAATCCGCCACCATCAGGTAACCAGAGCGCCCCTTCTTCACTAGTTGGTACCTCGATAAGGTCACCATCAAATGCCCTAATCGCCCGGACATACGCCACAAGCATGCGCTGTTCAGCTTCCTCAATGGAATCAGCTGACAGGACGGAAGAAGCCGTTTCGAGGTCGTCATCATCCATTAGGATAACACGCCATGATGGGGCATCTTCCACATCGTGCGTAATATCTTCCATGTACTCGTATAGTCCGTCGAGTTCATTAAGCCACATGCACTGGACATCTAGAGTAGCGGAACCGCCGGTAGCGGCAACTGCCCTACTTAGGGGTGAAGAGTCGTTCTCAACCGTGGTGTCCACGTGTACGTGTGGCAATACAATGAAGCATCGCCTACCCGTCTTATCGTTACTGTACTTGATAGTGGTTACAGGGTAGGTGTTTAGGGGGCTTATCTTATTAAACATGTGTCCAGTATATCTCCTCAGTGCCTTATGGTGCTACTTGCCTGCTTTCTTTAGGTTACCTTCAGCCAGCGGTCACGGAACCTGATGCCACTACCTGACGGTTTGCGACCTACCGGGTTCCAATAGGCGGTGATGATGCCGTCTTTGTTTGGCTCATCTAGCGAAATAACTAGGTTAAGGTTGCATGGAACAGGCTTAGCGCCTTTCTCGGGGGCAATCACACGCGAGTAAGTGTCAGAAGATATGGTGATAGCCCTATTTGTGTGGCGACCATTACCTGTTACTTGGTAGATTTGCGGCTTATAGTTTTCAATCGTTGCAAAAATATCTTCCGCATCAAGACCTGCAAGCTTACCCTCAGCAAGCTTCTCGTGAACATGCTTACTAGGGGTTAGGTTAGCAAGATTAATGTTCTTCACGTGCTCGTCGAATTTTTTCAAGCTTTCGGGGCTCATCTGGTCAGCTGTAATCTGCCTTTGACCTTTAGTTAGGCGAGGCCAGTGTGCTGTTGTTCCGTGTTTCTTAGCTGTTTGTTTCCTGGCTTCCCATAGAGCCCTGACGTGTGGCACGTCCCACGGTACGCCTAGCTTTTCGGCGGCTCGACGTTCAGCTTCAAGTTCTTGTTCTAGTTTCTTGCGGATACCCGCCGGGGTTTTCCTGTTGGCGATACGTTCGTCCCTGTCAGTAATCCTCTTCGCCCTGTCAAGGAAAATCCTCTGCTTCTCTAGCTCTAGCAGGTACTCTTCTTCAGTAAGAAGGGGGCGTTCTTTCAGGGGTGGAAGAATGTACACTTTGCCGTTAGCGCCAACCACTTTCTTATCTCCCGGCTTCAACGGGGTAGAAGCAATATTCTTATCGTTAAGTAGCGTTTTAACGCCACCAGCACTGTAGTACGGGTTACGGTTATGCTTACGTTGCTGGTCACGGTGATGCCTACGTCGTGCCTTTTGCTTTTCTTTCCTCTTCCTATCCTTCTCATGGGCAATAACCTCAGCTACAGCATTAGTGTAAGACATCTTACCGTGCGGCTTATCCTTATAAGGGCACCTGCCGCTAGTGTCATCACATTTAAGGCTTCGCCCTTCATTATTAATATGGTAAACCTGACTCATTGCAGTAAACTCACTTCCTTTGAACCCCTCCCGAGGAACACACACCCCAAGCCATGAACACTAAGTGAATGTTGCATGATAAGGCGCTTACGAATACTTCCAAAATAGGGCACATATAGCACCCCGCTCTTATATGGTCATATAGCTAACTGGCACACCGAAACAGTCACCCACGCCGGATATTGAAAACAAGCAACAGGCGGCGCACCCAATAAGCAGAGCAAACCACCATTTACCAAAAAATAATGAGCCCCACCTCTACGGCCACCACACAAGGCGGACAGTAAAGATGGGGCTCACCACATTAAATCACTTAACCACAAGGGGTAAGCAAATCAGATATTACTCAGAGCCGCCGTCAGATGAATCAGAGCCACTATCCGAAACAGAATCAGCGGTAGTCTCAACGGTAGACTCAGACTCTACAGCTTCAGGTGCCTCAGTGTCCACAGTATCGGACTCATCAGCACCAGTAGCGTTCTTCTTAGCCGCATTAGCACGTGCCTTCTTCACAAGGAAGAAGCCACCAGCAATAAGAGCACCAAGGGCGGCAATCAGAGCAACCAGGGTACCGTCAGGCTGAGACTCATGACCAGTCTTAGCCTGAACCGGCTTGCCCGGCTCGGAAGGCTTCACAACCGAAGGCTCAGACGGGCTCACCGAAGGAGCAGGAGTAGTAGCAATAGGAGTCGGGTCTACCGAAGGAATAGCAATCGGGCTAGTAGGAACCGGCTCGGGGGTAGGAGACTCAGCCGGGGTAGACGGCGAAGGCTCTACAGTGGGAGCAGGCGGGGTTACGGACTCGCTGGGGGTGGGTGCCGGAGTCTCAGACGGAGTGGGCTCCGGGGTTACCTCGGGGGTCGGGGTTACCGTAGGTGTAGGCTCAGGAGTAGGTTCTGCAACCTCGACAGGCTTAACGTAGACGCTGTAATCGGTTACATTCTGCTTAACTTCGTTCCAGTCGTAGTAGTTAGATGCACCCCTGCCACCGAAACCAATGCCCACCTGACCATCATAAGGGTTAATGTAGCTCTCATAGGTGCTACCGCCACACGTGCCGCCAGCCTTGTAAGTTCCGATGTAGTCTGCGGGAGCCTTAGCGTCGTGAAGGTTCACGGTAGCACCATCAGGGGGAATAGGTGCGACTCGCTCATGGTTACCACTAGTGAACAGCTTCAAGAAGTCCGCAGTGGTGGACGGAGCAACGATAGGTGAAGCCGCAAGGTGGTCACAGGGGTGTACGGAGATGTACTCAATATTCTGGGGCAAAGCCTCAGTTAGCTTAAAGTCAGCGCCCGTCACCTCGCCCGCCTTGCTGGAAGCGGCAATATTCTCGACAGAGAAGGTCTTCGTTTCGCCGGGCGCAATCTCAACTACAGGAAGCTCGACGTTTTTGCCGTCGCGCGCAATAGTCAGATGAATCTTCTGGTCATCCTTCGGGCTACCCGTCGCGGTAGTTGCAGTCAGCTTCGAGTTGTTAGTGTAAGTGAAAGTTACCTTGCCAGACTCATCCGCCTTAACTTCGGTAGGTGCATCCTTAGTTGTGCCAAGCTCACCAAGAGTGGTGGAAGCGCTAAAGGTGCCCGCCTCAACAGCAGGCTTGGGTGCCTTAATGGTAATCATCTGAGTAACAGTCTTACCACCTTCTACCTCGACGGAGTAGAGGACGTTAATGTCCATCTTTGCATCGTCCGGGCGGGGGATGCTGATGGTTCCATCAGCGTCAGCAGTCACGGTAATAGGCGCGCCGTCACCATAACCATACTGGAGGGTGGTAGCGCGAGGGGTTGCGGTATCTTCGTCACCATAAATAGGCAGGTCAAAACTACCCTCTGCGCCACCGTAAGCACCAATACCAAGCTGTAGCGTATTAGGCTTGATGGTGAGCCCCTTACCAACAAGGTCAGCAACATTAACCTTATAGGTGGTGGTATTATTGGCTGAGAAGGGGGAAACCTTATCCTGATTAACAACCCAGTTCACGTAGTTCTGAATGGTTTCCTTGGGTGCCTCGCCTGTGAAATCCTTAACGGTGAGGTTCACGGTACTTTCGGTGCGCGCCTGTGCGGTTGAAGAAACAGCCGCCGGTGTGTTATCTGCGGCGTTGGCGGTGGTGATGATTGCGCCCGCGCTTGCACCTGCTAGTACTAGCGGTACGGCGGCGGCGGCACCGAAGGTGCGGAGCTTCTGCTTCTTAGTCTTGGGGGTGTTTTCGTTCAAGGTGTATTCTCCTGAATCTTTACGTCTTTTTATTTAATGCCCTTGTGAATCCAAGTTCCCCTTGTGTTGTCGTGCGTTAGGGTTTGGTTGGGCTTGTATTTATTGTAGGGCATTATTTGGAGTATATCAACCTTGGGCTGTTTTTGCACGTGTTGAATCAGCTTCAGGTAGCACTTCATAGGGGTGCTAGTTGCCATGAAGAAGACGACGAAATAGACACCCCTGCAAGACGCATACTTGCATGGGTGCCTATTTGGGGGGCTATTTTTGATGGGTTACAGGTTGCCGAGTGCTTCCGTGGTTGCCTGGCGGAAATTGTTTACCCATTCGGAGGTTTTCACCTTTAGTGCCTTCTTATAGTTCTTAACCTGCTCCATGTCGCAGATAATGTCTGTGAGTGCTTCATTGGGGGTTACCATGCTGTACCTGTGGTATTCGGTAGTGTTCAGCTTGAGGGCGTATCCGGCTACGCGGTTAATGCTTTCAATATCAATCTGCTTAAACTTTGCGCCGACTGATTCCACGCACTGATTGAACAAGGCAAGCAACTTATTATTACGTTCCACGTATGCCTTCGTGTCTTCAATGGTTCCAGCGCTAATAGGCATCACCTGGTAGATACGATGCTTCTCCGGGGCGTTCTTGTAGAGGAGGTACAGGTTATCGGTAGCGTTCGCCGCAATATAGCCTACTTCTTCGCCGGTGTTGAGGTCGGTTACGTAGGCGCGGGTGGTGGTTGCGCGGTTCACAAAGAAGTTCAGGTATTCGTCGTCGCCCCAGCGGAGGGTGATGCCAGTATTGACGGGGATAACCTCATTCTTCCACGTACTGTAGCGGTAGCCTGCTTCCTTCCAAGTGATATTTACCCATTCGGTCGGTACGGAAACATGCTTCACGGCTTCCATAGTGTCGCACATATCATTGGCGGTTTCCTTGAGGATTGCGTGAACTTCATTCAGCTTACCCTGCGCTTCCTGTACACGGTTGGACATGGTACGTTCTACACGGTCAATGAGTGCAGTAAGACGCTCATAGGAACCCTCCATATTGTCGAGGTCTACATAGTTTTCCCAGTTGCGGCGTGCTTCATCCATGATGGTACGCACCTCATGAACATCGGTCGAGTACTTTCTGAAGAAGAGGCTCAGCTTCTCGATAGCGCCAAGGCGGTACAGGATATTGTCGAAGAGTGCATCTCGCTGGGTGTAGTGCCAGACGTTATCAATATTGGTAGTTAGACCGTCGGTAAGTGCGGTGAGGGTATACATACCGTCACGGGAAGACAAGGTATGCCCCATATCCACGCCATACAACCGCTGAATAGTCACCGTGTCAGCACCATTGCTTCCAGTGGCAACGTATGCGACGTAGGGGCTATCTACAGTGTCGTAGGTAGGAGTGTTGTACTGGTTGTTGCTGGTGATGATGATGTCACCGGGGGTAATGTCAGAGATATTAGAGAGTCGCAAGACTGCTTTCCTTTCCGGTTGAAATAAGAAGTGATAAATCTATTATGGCACACCCTCTATTGTTTTGCAAATTACCTAAACGAGATTTAGCTCACGCCTTCAGGGGTTACCCCTAAAAGAGTGAGCTAAACGTCTAGGTCTTACAACTTTCTAAACCATTGGGTAGGTGCTACTCAAAGCAATTACAGTCCCCTGTACAGGTGGAACGCAATTCACGGATTTCCCTCAAAATATCGGGGTCATAATTCGGTGATAGCTCCAACTGCCCCTTCAGCACCTTTAGGTTCTCGCGGATAGCTGGCAAATCCTTCTCAATAGCATCTACATCAGTAAGCAACTTATTGACTAGGTAAATCATGTCATTATGAGTAACTACAGGGTCACCTTCGTGCATAAACGCACCCAAAGTATCCACCTCATCCATGAGTTCCGAGAACCTACCCAGATTCCGTGGCTCTAGAAGCTGAATACCATTAGGAATGGACTTACTATCCACTTCTTCCATTGACTCAAGGAACTGGTCTAGGGCATCAATAGTACCCTCATCAAGGATTGTTACCCGGTCAGTGGAACCGACAAGCCCCATATTCAACCTGTAATCCAAGCAAATCTTATCAAGGATTGCAGGGTCTAGAAAAGCGTAATATCGTGGGTTGTACGACAGGCTCCAAGCGCCAAGGAAACCAGTGGCATATGCCTCAATAACCCAAATTACCTTACCGTCCGTGACAGGCGCAAATAGCGAATCAGGAATACGTGCTTCATGATACGCCATACCACCATCACCTACAGGGGCACCAAGGTAAACAGTTGCCACCGGGTTCTCCATGTACCCATCAATAGTGCTAGTTGCCGTCACGTGGGTAGCGAAAGTACCAGGCGGAATAGGGGCACCATGCAGAGTGCCCAAGCTTCCTGAAATCTTCAGTTGGTTACCTGAAAGCTGAGCGGGCACCCCACGCTCTATAGTTGCCGTGAAAGCGCCCGTAACCGGGTTATAGAAGTCAATGGCACCAATAACAGCAATCTTGCAATCACCAAAAGGTTCCGTTAGCTCCTTGGCAGGGGTTTCAGCCACCCCGCGTGCGTCAATAAATACGGCAATGCCATGACCGACAAGGGCCTTTGGAAGTTCATGTTTCATGGGACTTAATTCCTTACTTCTAGTAGGTGGTCTTATTGGCACTATTTTAGCATATGGTGATTATCTACGCGGCATATGCATCGGTGTGCGCGTCGCCACTTATCGGGGTACCTTTTTGCTTCTTGAGATGCACCCAAACACTGAAAGTTACACCACCAAGAATGAAGGCATTGCCAATCAGGTTAGTGTAGGCACCAACCATGAGGCAGTAGGTGACCCAGGCGGCGACATTAAGAACAGTGAACGTTTTGAGTGCCCAAAAGCTGTGGCTAATAGCCATGATAAGTCCTGTGAGTCCACCTAGAATCGCGAACGTTGCGGGTGACAGGAAGGACTGACCCATAATAATATACTGAACAGAGCACGCGGCAAGTAGAGCAACACCTACGGAAGCAACCCTATACCGTGTAGTGGCAATAAATGGGTAACGCCCCTCAAATAGAGTAGCAACACAATAAGCGAGATTCACTAGGTTTATTGCTACTAGGGCGGGCTGGTTCAGGAAGAATGACTGAGCGATAGTGAGCACGTAGGTGAATATGCTGATGATGCGAACCCATTTAAGGTTCGCAAACCCCAGGAAACATAAGGCAATGCTATTGACTAGCCCGATACCTTGAATGATAATGTCGTTTGTGCTGATAGTCGCCTCCTATATAGTTGATACACCTTGAGTCACATATCGGGGCAGGCTTGCATGGTGTGCCTAGCGGGTGCTATGCTTACTGCAAGCCCTTGATTTACCGGCATTTCACGACTTTTACGACACGAAAACCGGTGAGTTGCGGCGACGGAAACATTCGTGATATAGTTTCCATATGGAGATAACAAGCCCTGGAAAAGCCGGGGACTCCATACATGTTTTTATTACCTAATGAAAGGTTAGTACCTCTAATGGCTAACGAGAAGACCTCCATCGTCGAGATTCGTAACAATGTTGCTGAGGCAACTGGTCAGCACCCCAAGGTTGTTAAGGCTGTCCTTGACGCATACCATGCAGAGATTGTGAAGTCGCTCGCGGCTAAGAAGGACGTTTCCGTAAACGACTTCTTCACCTTCAAGGCAACTGTTATTGGTGAGCGTTCGGGTCGCAACCCGCAGACCGGTGAGGACATCACCATTCCTGCACACTGGGGTGCACGCGCTAAGGCTTCCGGTTCTGTTAAGGATAAGCTGAAGGGTGTTCGAGTCACCAAGGCAGACCTGAAGAACGCAGGCAAGTAACCTCAATAACGGTTGAGGAAACGGCGGTAGGTTCAATACGTAAGTGTATTAGCCTGCCGCCGTTCTTTCACCTATAGAGCACCTTATGGAAGGAAAAGTAAGCTAGTAATGGCTGTTCATTCGCGTAAAGCTAAGGCGGCATCTGAGCCGCTACTGTTCCCTGTTGATGATTCTGTGAGCCTACAGGTGTCCCCTGCTGGCGGTGTGCATGGTGCGTTGATTGAGGCTGTGCCGTCTGCTTTGGATGCATCGTCTGCATCTGTTATTGTGTCACCTGAGCATGTTATCGGTATGTTTACTACGGCGGTTGCCGCTACAGGGCTATCTATTGGTGAGTTACAGGCTATTGCTTTTGATGCGGGGGTTGTTTCTTCTCCTGACGCTGTTTCGGAGCGGCTGAAGGTTCGTAAGTCTAGCCGTGTTGGTCGCCCTACAGGTGATATTGTGCCTTATGTTGTGGCTGATAGTTTCGGTGATTCTCTGAAGGTTTCACCTACGGGCACATCTGGTGGTAATGTGCTGTTCCAGTTCACGCCTGCTGATGGTTCACCTATTGATGTGGTTGTTGCCCCTGCTTTGCTGATTATGCTGTTCACTATGGTTCACAGGTCTATGAATTATCGTGAGGAGGAGCTTCGTGAGCTTACTGTGAGGTCTGGCAATGTTCCTGTAGCGCCGGTTAGGACTAGTCGCGCCCAGCGTCGCGCCACAGCTAGGGGTGTAAAGCGTAGCGGCTTGATTTCGGGCGGTTTGACCGGTATGCTGAATAACGCCCCGGCGGGCACAGCTTTTGGTGCCCTGTCGCATGGTGTGCCGTCCACTTTTGGTCGCTAACCACCACCTGCTCTATTCACTATTTTCTGTTGCTTTATTTAAGAGAAGAGGAACCGTTATGTCTGAGCTTGTTATTTTGAGTAACCCTGATTTTGACGCTTTTGCACGATACGTGACAACTGATTGCGCTTTCACTACATGGGAGTCTCATATGCGGCGCACTTTCCGTCTATTGGGTTTCCCGGCTGATTTTAATATCATGCCGCCCGCACCTACGGTAGGTGTTGCCGCCGGTATTATGCCTCGTACTTGGCACCGCCTAGCCATTGCTAACGGGTCATATGCCCCGGTTCTGGAAGCTCTGACCGGCAAGCCCACTAGTAACCCTATTATTGATGTTGAGGGTCTTTCTGAGATGCTGGAGCATCCTATGGCACCCGTGTTCCTGCATGGTGTCCGCAAATTTACGGGTGAACAGCTCGGTATCTTGAACCTGCTTGCTTCACCTCACATGGACACTCTTGTTAGCGTGGTTGGTGTAGATGCCCTACTAGGCTTCTTGCCAGCACGTCCGCTTATTTCCCGTAAGAGCGAAGCGTTCCTTGGTAAGGAAATTATGGAGCATGGTTGCGCATACGTGGTTCCTGTGAAGCCTTCGCAGGTTTTTGATTCCGCATTGGGAAAGGTTCTACATGAGGCACTATGCCTAGCTGAGGAAACTCTAGCGGAAGCACAGGGTGTACCACTGGAAACTACCCGTGCTTGCTGGTTCCTTACTCATGACTCTAGCCTGTGGAGTGATGTAGATATTCCCTCTATCGCACCCGGTGATGACGCTAAGGACTCCAAGGGTGGAACAGTGGCAACAGAGCCGCCCGCCTTTGAGGATGTACTGCTATTCTAAAGCTCTTGAAGGCACCTAGAAGCCCCTAACTTACAATCATTGAGTGGTTACAGGTTAGGGGCTTAATTGCGCCCTTAGATAGGCGTTTAGGGGGTTGCTTTGAGTTCTTTCAGTGGTGGGCGTGATTTAGCTTGACTGGAACCGGGTAGCGGGATAGCGAACCGGATACGCTGGTGTTCCGGCTGATACACAGCCCACACCTGCATCTCAAGCATAGTAACGTCCATTTGTGCTAGGTGTTGCCGATATTCTGACGCAAACCGGGCGGCTACTGAACCCGTCGCTTGGTTAGTATGGATTTCACCATGTAACCCGTGGTGTGATGAATTAGTGAGGGTGCTCTTACAGTCCGCCACAATACTGTAACTACCATCAGTATTTATGTCTGGGTCTATATGCGTGATAGTTACCGATAGCGGCGTGTACCCGTCATGTAAGGCATGGAAGTTACGCCGTTTCTTATCGGGTAGATGCAGTGTTGCTAGTAGATATTGGGGCTGACTCATGGGGTTGCCTTTCTGCTTGTTTCTTTATAAGCTAATAACCCCCTAATGCGATATTAGGGGGTTATTAGCTTAGGGTATAAGGATTAGTCCTCGGTGTTCAGTGCCGGGGTGCCCTTCCAGCCGTGCTGGGCGTGAAGTCGTCGCCATACGAGGGGGCTGATTCGACCGTCCGGTACTAGGTATCGACCAGTGAAGCCTGCCGCCTGGAACTCATGGAAGGACGGCTTACCCTTGGGCGGCTCGACACTCAGGATGGTCATATCCTTGTCACCAAAGCGTGCGCCGGTTACAGCGTCTACTCGCATAGACATACCCTGGAAGGAGTGCTGTCGCTCTGCCCATTCTTCAAAGGTCATGGGGTCACCCAGCTCGTCTGCTGACTCGTAAGAGATGACCGGGGACAGTGCTACGCGACCCTCACTGAGGCTGAGGACGATAGCTTCAACGTAGGTATCCCAGTTCTCTTCGTCTTCGAGCGGGGAGTCTTCGCTGGGGGTGACCTTCGCAATGACGCGGGAGCCTACAGTGTAGATGTGACCATTGAGGCGCATCTTCCAGAGGTAGCCTGCCAGTCGTTCCTCATAGAGTGCCTGGATTCGACCTACCACGTCGAGGGCGGTTACACAGTCGGGGAACTGCCAGTTGTCACTGAGGGTTTCTTCGGGGGTGGTGCCCAGGTGGTATGCCAGGTCTTCTACGGTGATACCTGCTTCTGCTAGGGTTTCAAGTTCGGATTCCTTGGTGAAGATTTCAGGCTGACCGCTCTTGATGATGAGCTTGCCCTGATGCTTGCTTTCAGTATCGTGCTTGCAGTCAAGGTTGATAAGGGCGTTGGTGCGGGTTTCAGTCAAAGTTATAATTCCTTCGTTAGATGTTGGATAATGATTGATTGTGATTGTGTAGGCACTGGCTAGGAGGTGGGGCTTCATGCCCCTCAGTGTCTACTGATTACGATTTTAACACACTCTAAATGTCATGTCAAACCGGCTCGGTGGACTACCGCATCACGGGGCGTATGTGCCATACTAGATAAGGCACATTATCAGCGTATGACTTGGAGGTCTTGCAGTGTTTAACGAACATCTTGAACGTGAGTATTTTACTCTCGTAAACATTATTGACGTAACAATTATAACACACTCAATGGGTGTAGCGCAAGCCGCTAGGTCATACAGGCTCATAGGAGCAAGCAAAGCACCCAAAGGGGCATACGATATAGGCGCGATTCTTCCCGAGCTGGGCGGTCTACAGCAAATCCAAACCTACCTACCACCCGCAAACACCGGCAATAAAACCTATGCACTAAACGTCAGGGCACGCATGACCATCATGGGACAAGAACAAATCACGCCCCTACTAGAAGAACTATTCGACCGAGGGGCACGATACGTCAATCTCAAAACAGCCAGCGAACTAGTCGCACTAACCCACGCAGACAACACAGCACTATACCGACTAGCAACCCACCTAACCAACACCATCCCAGACGGTACAAAAGAATCACCAGTAACCACCTGGAAGAACCTAGTACAAGAACTACACAAGACCGCACAAGAAACAGCCACAGAAACTGTAGAGTGCCCCGGAATTAACCCCATCAAATGCACCGACACGGCTATGAACCACACACCCGAGGCAACCCGTCTCGTGGAAAAACTAGCAAAGGAATAAACCCTTGATTCTGAAGTATGAAACCCTAACTCACGCAGGTAACGCAAGCCAGCCTAGCGACTTTGCAGGCAACAACGGTAACATTATTTGGGCTATCGACGGCGCAACCCCCCTATGGGGAAGCGTAGATGACTGTTGCTGATTTTGTTAATATTGCGTGCATGATTTAATATTGGTATCATTAGATACATTAGCCGTAGCGCAAGGACACTTGAGAGGAGGGCGCGTTGGCAAAAAGTCAAACCTACAGGGCGTTCACAGCGCGCCCTTCTTATATTCTCAACTTGGACGGTGAACTGCTGGAAACCGTACCCATCATGACTGAGCTCACCTCCGAAATTCGCAGTATCTCCAGTTATGCTACCTACATTGTTCGCAATGATGAGGTTTTGAGGTCTAAGCTGGCTCAGGTTACCGCTACCGCCCCCGCCGAGGCGGGTCGTCAAGCGGGTATTACTATGCCTGAGTTTCTTGCAACTGGCAGGTCGGGTAGGTCACGTAAAGAGCGGCTACTCCGTTACAATGTGGTTACATCTTACCGTTCCTGGCAGGAACGCATCAAAGCTGTAAACAGTGAAAGTGATAAGTACATTTCACGGGGCTGGAAGCGTACTATGAACGCCGCCCCACCGTCGTATGGCGAAGATACTATTAACCTTGGTGCTGTAGACCGTTGCTACGCTGTGATTGAGAATAACCCGTTTACCGATGGTGAGATTATTCTCAAAATAGTTATTCGTGGTGTATGGTATCGCCTATTTTTCCCCTTCGATAATACCCGCTTCACCGAGGGTAAGGTCACTTTACCGCTCATTAAGGTTGAGAATAATCAGCCTGTTTTCATTTTCTCTGTCGTTACGGATAGCCCTGTCGTCCAGTTCTCTAGTGACTACACTATCGGTGTAGACGTGGGCATCAACGACTACACCACTGTTGCTGTGCGTAACACGAAAACAGGAAAAATAACCTATCAGACGACACTTTCACGGCGTGTTCACTCACTCTGGAATAGTGTTCGTGCGTCTGAGAAGCAGGTGCGTCAGCTCCGCGAGAAAGCCGTGTCGCTTTCACTGTATGACCGTCAGGCAATCATGGCGACACTAGATGAGGCTGACCTTCACCGCGCGTCGGCTTCACGCAAGAAGCGTGAGTTGGCGATTCTTGCGGCTCAGGAAATTGCCTATTTGTCGCATTTCTTTGGTAACGCTGTGGTGGCTGTTGAAGACCTGAGCTGGATTACGAATACAATGCAAAACGGTAGGTGGAACAGGGGCGCGTTCACCCAATGGCTCACCCATTATGTTAGCCAGAATGGTGGCTGGGTCGTATCTGTGAACGCGGCTAACACGTCACAGCTGTGCCATGTGTGCGGGTCTGAGGTTGCGCACCCTGCTCATAAGGTTTCACGGTGCGCTAAGCACGGCATAATGGATAGGGATGTTAATGCCGCCGCGAATATCGCGGCGCGTGCCGTACCGAAGGTTGAGAAGGCACGGGCGAAGCGTTCCAAGAACAGTAAGCTCCAACCGCAGGCTCCCCTGAAAACCCCGGTAGCTAGGTGCTCGTTGAAGTATCCCGGTAGGGATAGGACTAAAAACTGTCCTACACCTAAGAGGAAGAAGAAGGGGGTGAATACCCTTTCTAGCCCCGCTAGGGTACAAGCATCTCGCGTGGATACCAGCGTACTAGCGGACTGCCTCACATACGGTGTTGCAGGGACTACTTCTCATGCGGCTATCAAACAGGGAACTATAACCAAATATAGGTTATGTAGCCCTATTTGATACGCTCATTCTACACGTCCGTTCAGGAGTACCCGTTCGCTGTGGCTGTGTTTACTAACGGTTTCACCTCTGACTTCTCACCCCTACCTAACGACCTGACGATTCGTTACACCGAGGGTATGAAGCGCCTAGCTGATTCAGAGTCAGCATACGAGGCGGCTGTAGCATACGCTGAAGCTTCCTAATGCAGTAATCTGATAACAATATAAGACGAGGGTGTCCCACCTAGTATTATCTAGGTGGGGCACCCTCATTCTGTTTAGCTTTAGTACTCGGGACGTGCCCTGGGGGGACGCTCAATAGGCACACCGTTCAGGGTTTCGTAAATCTGCCCCTTCACGATTTTACCTTCATAGATTTCGGCATCACCAGCAGTCTGGCTAAACCCACACTGCACAGCGGTTCCACCAAGGACGGAGGAGCCACGGTGTACAGCATACCCATAGAGTACAGCATTGCCAGTTGTTAGAGCATTGACCATACACACGGCATCATCAAATACCATACTGTTCTCAGCTACCCACGCTTCACCGCAAGGTGAAAGGTTCTTCTCAGACTCAATCCAACCCCCAACAGTTCCGGCTGTCACCGAGTACCGGGGAATATCTACCTTGGAGACGATACGGTGCAAGGTTACGGTGCGGTCATGGATATGCGGGTGTGCAATGACTAGGGTATCGCCAGTAAAGTCATACTTCTTATTAGCCATAGGCTCCCCTTACTTCTCGTTAGTGTAGGGCTTAATGATTACATACTCGTGGGTCACTGTTGAGATGTAGTCTTCCACACCTTCAGGGGTGTATTCCTGCGGGTAGGGGTAGACGTTCATGTAAAGCTGAGAGTTTTCCAGGGTTTCGAGGGCTTCAGGCTTGAGGTTGCCGTCTTTGTCTAGGTCTTCGTCAATACTGAATGGGATAACTTCGATAGCACCACCGTAGGTGGTATCACCGTCAGGGTCGATGCGCATACCAAAATCATTGCTGTTGAAGTACAGCTTTTCTGCTTCTTCGCCCTTGATGATGGTTCCGTCTTCTCGCTTCACGAAGAGCGCATCAGGGAACCATGACTGATGTTCTGCCACGGTGACGGTGTAGGGATTAGCTGTTTCGTAGCCGTCTGCTACTTCACGGGCGATGTCCTTGAGGGTTAGAGGCTTGCCGGTGAGCTGTGCCCAGAATCCGCTCGGGTCTGCAACGCTTTCTGCGTCTTCAAGTTCGACGATGTAAAGCTTTTCGTTGGTGGTCATTCTTTTTCCTTTGATTACTCGGGTTGTGATGAATTTATTGTATCATACCCATATGGGGCGTGAAAACCGTACCAATCTGAGGTGAAATCCCAGGGATTTGTCTTAAATTGGTACGGTTTTCCACTATTCTAGTTCTAGCTATTGAGGCGCTTTTCAATACCCTTAATTGCCTTCTCCCAGTCGTCTGAGAGGAAGTACTCGTGGCTTTCATTGACGGCGGCAACAACACGGCCTGCCTCGTATAGTCGCCATGCCATGCTTCCACCATCAAGAGAGCAATAAAGGTAGGTGGGTGCTAGACCTAGCGAGTTGAGCATGGTCTTAGTGGTGGAATGGGCAATCTTCTCACTTGCGGTGAAGTTGCTGGTAATAAAGGACTTCCAGAGTGCGGTGTGTGCGACTAGAACCTTCGGCCTCACATTATCGCGTCCGGGAATCGGGTTCGGGTAGTGCTCAATCATGGCGCGGATAGTGTTCGGTGCCCAGCAGTAGCTCGGCAAGCGCCGCTTCTTAGGTTCCGGCTCGTAGGGGCTGAGTAGAATCGCGTCCGGCGTGTATAGTTCACGAATCTTCTGTACTAGCGTCAAGGGGTTAGTGGGTAGGTCGCGCTCCTTCTTGAGTTCTGCGGCTACGGAGCTTGTGGTGTAGACCTTGAATAGGTCGCTAGTGTCTGCGGGGGTTTCAATCGCGCTTTTAGGGGTTTTGCTGTTTTCTTCTAGGAAACTCATGTGTGTTGTTACTTCTTGTCTGTGGTTTTGATGTTGTCGTATGCGTCGAGGATGTGGTCGGCTTCCTTGGTGGTGTAGAGTAGGTCTGCCATGCGGATAGTGGCTGATTCTGTGTTTGCCTGTGGTACCTTAACGAACTTTGCGGGGTTAGCCTTTAGGATGTTGAGGACTTCCTGTTCGCCGTGGGTACGGGCTACCTTGAAAGTGCGGAAGCTAATTCCGTGTAGCGTCTCAGATTCAGTGTTGGGGAATACTTTCTGTGCGCCCTTGACCCATTCTTCGCTAGTATCGTGCCCACCGGTCTGCCATGCCCAGTCCTTAATAAATGCGAGCTGTTCGGTGGTGTATAGGGGTAGATTGGTTCCCTTGCGCCAGTTCAGGGTGTATGTGTAGGTTCGTTTAGCGGCTTCTAGTAGCTTCAGAATCCTCTCACCGGCGATGGTGCTGTTCTTAATCTTGAGGTCTTCGTCGGTGATGTTAGGGCGCATAATCGTCCTATGTGCCTGGTAGCCAGAATATAGTACGGTAGGTTTATCGGTGATGGTGCCCTGTAGTGAGGGTACGGTCTTGATAGTGGGTGCCGAAATTGTGGCGGCTAGGGGGTTGGCATTATTAATTGTGCCGGGGGTTGCGGTAGTCATACTTTCCTTACTATAAATATTTACAACTATTAGTAAAACAATTATAGCACATTATCTTCTGACATGCCACAACCCCCGGCATCTATGATAAAATCACCCGCCCAAAACCTGCATATACTCCCGGATAAGACCCCAATCGGGCACCCCAGCATCATCTACCGGTAGAGACACAATATCCCTAGAAATATACTTAGGGTTAGGCTGATAGCCATAGTTATACTTCCCCATGAACCGACGGAACGCCGTAGTCATATAAACCCCTACAGCAGGGTCAAGGTCAAACCCGATAGAAGTAAGACGAATAACACGCTCAGTAGGTGCATAAGGCGACGGCTGGAAGAACACGCAATCAGCACCCACACTACCCGACTGGGCAATAGTTATCTCATTCTCGCAAGCAATCACCGCTCCCTCATTACCAACATGGGCACTAACCCCATTATTCAGGAGGCTGTTAGTCACATAACGTATACGACCAGGCACCTGCTCACGCTTCAAAATTTCACGACCACCCAAGTTAGCGTTGAATAGGTCGCCAACCTTGAATAGTTTACGGGGTGCCGCCTCCATCTTACTTATAACGCCTTGCGGGTCGCCGGGTATCCCTTCAATCTTGTAGTGTTTCACGTCATTATATTCTTGCTCGTTGTCTATGAACTCGTGGTAGCGTTGCAGGTCAGACCTGAACATGTCATGTGTCAGCTCAACAACAGGCGAGTAGCGAGGCCCCTCAATACTATCTACCGGGTTCTGGTAGATAGTGGTTTCGTCGTCCTTGCGTCCAGCGATAACGTCTAGCCAGTGTTGGCGGTATTGTGTTTCCCATGCTTTGTCGGTATCATACCTCCCCTTACGTGATACGGTGACTAGCCCGTCGTCTATCATGGCGTGCACCCTAATCGGCTTATCACCTTGTGGCATACCGGCGGTAAAGATATAACCCGTGGTTGTAAAGGTTCTTAGCCTTAAACGTCAAGTCATCCAACGTTGCATAGAGCTCATGGTTCGGCTTGATAAGATGCCGCTCCGTCAGTTGCATTAGGTTCCTCCTCCTTTCTTGCATTTACAGTATGACATGGGGTTGCGAATTTTGCAACAATAGACGACGGGAAACTACAAATCTATACAGGTTGGATTCAAGGTTAATTATATTTGATAGTGACCGTGAAGTATCCACTGATTCGCGACTTGCCGTGGTCTAGGGTTTCGGTAGTGTTTTCGATGCTTAGGGGTTCTTCCATGAGATGTTAGTTCTCCTTGTTAGTTTCGACGTAGACGCGGCTTCCGGCACCGCCGCTAGTGAAGCCCTTGAGTTCGTAGATGCCGGTGGCAAGTAGAAGAGCTTCGGTTAGGGATGCCTTGTTCGTGTATACGATACAGGGGTTCTGCTCGCCGTAGGCGGCATTGTACTCTTCAATAGTAGCACGTTTCGTGAGGAAGCGCTCCGCAACACGAACCTGCTCGTCCGTGTAGATTCCCTTGCCGTTACGCTTATCAATGTACGCCGGGGCGAGTAGACCTTCAGCACCAAGAGCCTTGAGACGATTATTCAGTGCTCCGAGGGACTTGCTACCCAGTGCCGCATAGACTGCACTCGGGGCGTAGAAACGCTGTTCAGCCGGGTTAGTGATGGTCACTAGCGCTTCTTCAGCCGCCTTAGCGCCGGACGCGGTGAGTCGGATAGCGCGCTTCATTCGCTGGTCGTTGGGTACTACACCGTAACCCTTCTCAATGATTACATCAAGGAGATTGCTAGGCAGGGGGTACTTACTGGTGCCCAAGTCCTTGGTAGCGATTCGGGTGTTTCGGTGGGTGCGGTTGTAGTATCGCAGGAAAGTACCCAGAGAGTACAGGTGTGGCATGAAGTTATCTACTGGCTCAGTGAATACGGTAGTGTTGGTTTCAGGGTCGTATGCGTCCAGGAAGTAGGGGGTGGTGTAGGAGGGGAAGTCTGCAACCTCTAGCTCACCTTCGGGGTTGTCGAGCGGCGGGGACATGGGGCGGATTACGGCTACACCGGTTAGGGTTGCCGGGTTTTCGGTGGTAGCATTTGCGGCCTGTTCTACTACTTCTTCCAGGGGGAAGCCGATGGAAGCTAGAACTCGGTTTGCGGTAGCTTCGTCCTTGTATCGGTCAAAGAGGTACTTCTTAGCGTTGTTGAGATTGAGGGGGGTGTACTTATTGTTATGCATTGTGGGTTACTTCCTTTAGGTTTGCTACGGCAATTTCCCAGAACTGGTCGTCGTTAATTTCGGGGTTCTGGTACCAGCCACGGTGGTTCATGAAGGGGGTGTCATTGAAGAGGATGACCTTATCGGCAATAGGGTCTACATTGAAGTCTTCTGCGTTGCCTTCGCCTGCATTGAGGGCATCAAGGACTAGGGCGTTGGTTGCTTCCTGGATGTCCGTATAGATTTTAGGGGCTTTTTCATTGCGGTCATTGTGCTTGCATAGGATGCAATTATTGGGGCACGGGTTCTCAAGCATTGTGCTTACTCCTTGTTAGTCATGGAAAATTCTTAACTCCATTATGACACACCCTGAATCTGTTTGCAAATCCAAATCATGTGATTACCCTCACAAATGCCTTGAGATATAGAAAAACCATACCAATATTGGTATAACCCTCGGGTTTTTTCCATAATTGGTATGGTTTAACTACTATTATTGGTACCCCCACCGGGACTCGAACCCGGAACACGTGAGGTTTGAGCTCACTGCCTCTACCAATTGGGCTACAGGGGCTAGGGGTGCCCGGCTACTATGGTGGTTGTTTGGTGTGTTGGTGTGTTGTGGTATAATAGCCGGGCAAGTACGCCGTGTGGGGCTTGAACCCACGACCGTCACCTTATAAGAGTGATGCTCTAACCGACTGAGCTAACGGCGCTTGATGTAACAACTATAGCACAGTATTCTTGCCAATGCAAAGTGTGCTAAGATTGAAGTCCGCCCCGGCGGTATGCTACCATCTAGAAACTCAAACCACAGAAAGAAAAAACACTATGACTAATCATATTTCATTGACCTCAAGTGGTCTAACATACACGGCTAAACGACTAGAGGTAGACGGTAAGCCGGTTGTGACCGTACTGGTTACAGATAATCAGCCAGAAGATAAGTTCCACTACCTCATCAATGGCACAACGTTTACGTTCACGCCGCGCACCGTGACAGTAACAAATACCTTTACTGGAGCACACACCGGCATCGAGAAGACCTTTACCCTTTTCACTGTCGAACCAGGCAAGCGTACCGGTGGTGCTGACCAGCTTCTTGACGGCGGCTTCCACAGTGTTAAGGCGGCTACCGCATGGCTGGAAGACCCGGAAGCTGTAGCAGTATTTGTTAAGGACTTCACAGAAGAGCACATGTCACGCCTTTCAGGTGTTATTTCCGCCAGCCGACATTGGGGTGAGGATGATGTTGAACGCATGAACATTGCGGCATCTGAAGTTACCGGAATTATCAACATTAACGAAAAGGTGCAACAGTCGCTAGTGGACAAGCTCATCACTGAATACATTCAGGTTGCTTCCCGATAAGCACCTAATACATGTTCAGAACTGAACTAAGAGGAAGAACCACCTCCCCAACAGTACGGGGGGTGGTTCTTCCTTTTTTGGTATCGCCACGTTCTTAGCCACATCGCAAAGGCTTACCTGCCCATCATGCCACATGTGTTAAGTAAATAAAAACGGGTGCCCCTAGTCGTACTGAAAACTAGGGGCACCCTGCGCAATAGTGTGTCTGATTCTCTATTGGATTACTGCATGGAGGTGGGGTTGCGTAACGGGTGTTGAACATTTTTAAAGGGGAACATTCAACAACCCATCAGATGAACCTGTAGTGTCGTAACCAGCATGGTTTCTTCCAACCGAAATTACCATAAGCGCTCTTAATGGGCGTGTTCCTCATGATAGTTGGGGTTGCAGTCAGGGCAGTTCTCACGCATCATTTCGTATAGGTCTGGTACGCCTAGCGCCTGCTCCATTGCATATCGTAGTGCGAGCGCATCTGCGGCTTCCCCATAGCCCATATAGTCGATGCATCCGATGCGAGCTTGCAGGTAAGCGTCTAGGTACTCTTCACCTAAAGCTACATACTGGATAGGCGTTACGTAGCCAAGCCCAACAGCTGGGGTAAACAGGTCTTTAGCGGTGAGCTTTAGTGAGGTTGAGTAAATTGAGAAATACGCATCATCAAAGTACCGCCAGGTTTCTTCCGTATGTTTGATAAGCTCAGTCACAAACGGGTTAGTAGTTCCGTCCGGGTTGAATTGTGCCTCCGGGTATCCACCTGGCTCTTCGAGTAGGGCATGGTTCCGGGTTGCTTCTTCTACCTGCTCGACACTCATTCCAGTGCGTTCCACTACTTCCTGTGCGGTGATGAGTGCGCCGGTACAGAAGTTCTCATCCGCTACCTTTTTCGCGTAGCCATATCGGGCGGCAATAGTATCTACGGGCGGAAGTTCGTAGAGCCAGCGTAGAGTATTTACGGGTGTAGCGCCTCGGTCGTGGTACTTGCTCATGTCTAGGATAGGCTGTACGGTTTCCGTGTCATCGGGTACGTCGTAGATTCGGGACGCTTCATGGTTGAAGTACCGCCCATAGAGAGCTTTCAAATCGGTGGGGGCGGTAACAGTTTCCGGGGTTACTTCTACCCAGGCGGGTTCTACATTTTCGGCACGGTTTTCAAGCGTGAAAATACGGTCGCCAATATTGGAGAAGTCGTATTCAAAGTTCTGGGTGTTGTGGTTTGCCGCTTTAATGCGCTCTAGGCGCTGTCGGCGCTTCTTGTCCTGCTGTCGGCGCTTCTTGCTACCGGTATTGTTCTTAATCTTTTTCGCCATGATAGGGGGCTCCTTTAGTGGGGGCAATATGCCAATATTAAAACCTGTACACAATATTAACAAAGTGGGCAACCTTCCTAAATACCAGGAAGGTTGCCCCTCTTGCGTATCGGGCTTACTAGCTGTAGCTAGGTGGGTAAGTTCTTAGTCGAAGGAACAGCTACCTGAATCATAGGACGACGAAGAATCGTAGGAAGAGTAGCTAGAACTGCAATCATAGGACGAAGAGTAGCTACTCGAATAGTCGTTGTCGTTGTTGTAGTAGCTGTTGTCGCCAAATACGCTGGGGTAGCTGGAGTTACTGGAGCTTTCGCGGCGGCGGCGTTCAGCTTCGCGCTTCTTGCGGCGTGCTCGGAGTCGCTGATATTCGGAGTCGTAGGACATGGTAGGGGTTTCCTATCTGTTGGTTAATATTTCCAAAACTATTATACCACAGTTTTTGTGGTGCCACCTGTTGCGATAACATGTTTCGCTTGGATAGTGTACGGTTGCCCAATGTTCTCGGGTGCTTCAATTGTACCAAAGATGACGGTGCTCATGCCTTTGTGGGCGGCTTCGTTAATGAAAGCTTTATCTTCGGGCGCTAGGAGAATGGTTAGGGTGAGGTTGTTGTCGTTAAGCGCTGTGCTAATGTCATCTGATATTGTGGCTGTTGCTGTGTCACTGTGAATATTTGGGGTGACTTTGAATCGTGGCGGGGTTTTCCTGGCTAGGGTTGCTTGCAGAATGTGCTCTAGGGTGGTTGCTTCTTGGAATGGTTCTAGTATGGGGGTTGTTCCGTGTTGGTCGTACTGTGAGGTGTTGATGTGTACGGGTAGGGTCTGGCATGTGAGAGTGTGTACTTTTACGGGGGTGTAGTGGGTTCCTAGTGTCATTGTGGGTGTTGTTCTTTCTGTGGGTATGATGCAACCCGCCGGGGCGTTATTGGTGGTGCCCCGGCGGGTATTGTTTGCGTATGGGTGTTATGCGCCGTAGATTGCCTGCTCTACAACCTTCACAAGGTTCATGAGGGTGATATTCTCAGGGTTTCCGGTGGCGCTCTTGGCGAGCCTCTTCAGTTCCTTCGGCATGATGGAGAACGGGACGGACAGGAACATGCCGGTACCGGTTGCCAGCTTACTTGCGGCGGTCATGGTCGGCTTGAAAGCTACACGTAGCGCCTTGTGGGGGCGCGCCGGGTTGCCAGCTAGGACAATGAAGTTGAGTGCCTGTACAATGCGGTGCATCTGTTCGTCTTGACCGTTAGTGTTCGTACCATTTTCGGTAATGATAGTGGTGAAGCGGGTTGCGATACTTCCGGCGGTGTTCGCGTCGTCGTTCGGGATGGACTTCAGGGCACCGTGCGGGTCTGCGAAGATAGCTTCCGGGGTGAGGCGGGTAACCTTGTTACCAATATGTGCATCAGCGTAATCTACGAGGGTTTCATAGACTGCCTGAGTACCCAGTACGCCAATGATGCCTTCACCAGCCATGACAGCATACTCTAGGAAGGTTGCTTTATCGTCGTGCGGGATACGTGCCAAAGCTTCCATATAGTTATCCCAGCTTCGGGGGGAACGCCAAGCATAGACGGCGGCATCATATGCGTTCTTATCCAGGTTCTTGTCGATAAGGGGGATGCGCATAGCGTTATCCGGTTCATAGAACACGGAGGGGTTTCCGGCAATATAGTTCACGATAGCTTCACGAACATCAAGCTCATGTTTCAGGGTGGGCTTGCCCCACTTGGTTCGTGCGCCCGGTGCCCAAGCGGTCACAGTCTGCTGTACAGGCAACCAAAAGACACGGTTCTGTGTTGCCAGCTGGATAGGTGACGGGTTCACAGATTCGGTGGTGCTGTTGGTTGCAAGTACGATAATCGTTTCCGCAGGCACTTCAGAGTTATCAGGGAATAGGCGCTCATTGAGAAGCTTCAGCATTGCCGCCTGTACGTCAGGGGTGGAGTTGCTGAACTCGTCAAGTAGTAGAACTACCTTACGGTGGGTGCGGATTTTCACCTGGAACGCCTCATTGAGGTATACGGCGGCGGGTACCTGTGTCACCTTGCCAGTTTCTAGGTCTTCAATGTCGATTGAACCTACCGAGGGGATACCACCGATTGCTTCAGGGGTCATCTGTGCACCAATGAGCGATACGATACTGTATCCGAGCTCTTCGGCTAGGGCTGTGAACTGTGCGGTCTTACCGATACCGGGTGAACCAATAAAGCCTACAGGCATACCGGGAGTGAGAGTGCCGTCGTCTGCAACGGCGGGGGTTGCCTGCATCTTTACTGCTTCGATAGCCTTATCTAGGGGTACGGGCTGTTTGCGGATAATCTGGGTCAATGTTTTTCCTTCTTGTGCTTGTTTGCGATTGATTCGTGGTTAATTATACCACCTGTAGGAGAAGTGCCCCTACAGGTGGTATAGGGCTTGAGGTTAGGGGGTAACCTCAATAATTTTGGGTTGAGCGGCGGGCGGCAGGTTACTCATTACCTGGTCGAAGGCGGCACGTTTCGTTTCCTCTAGCGGCTGTGTGGTGAGGATAACTGTCCGGTAGGTGTGGTGTTCTGCAAGCTTGAGCTTGACTTGGTTCCAGTCTGCTTCGCCGTCGGTTACGAGGATAGCCAGGTTTGCGGACTTACCGGCGTTCCTGTTTCCGCCCTGCTCGTAACTGTTAAGTTCGTCAAAGAACGGTGCTAGTTCTGTGCCACCACCACCATATAGGGTTAGGTCATTCACGGTGAAAAGCTTCTGGATAGCGTGAATGTCCGCATCAATAGAGACACTGTAAATGTCTGCTAGTCCACTGACGGTTTCTAGAATGTCTGCTAAGTGCGTTACAGCACTGTTCAGGTCACCCTTTTCAAGCATGGAGCTTGACGTGTCGATACCTACGTAAATTGCGGGCTTAGAGTTTAGGCGGGTGGGGTAGATAATCTTTCCGCCCATGACTCCGTTTAGCCTGTTGTATGAACGGTAGGTACGGCGCATAGAGCCACGGCTACGCTGAGAAGCGGCTAGGCGAACAACAGCTGTTAGTTCTGACTTCCAGTTAGGCTTATCCGATTCGGTTTCTTCTAGAATCCAGTCGAGTAGCTGACCGCCCGCCTGCTGGTTTCGTCGGTTGTTGATAGCTTCTAGACGTGCTAGGGCTTGCATGTTCTGCTGTGCCAGGGTTTTATCCATGTCTGGCAGTTTTTGTACGCCTAGCTGGTCGAGTGCCGCCTCTAGAGTCTTCTCGTCTACGAAGCTTTCCTGTTCCTGGGTGCTATTACCCGGTTCCTGCTCGCCCCCTTCAGGGGCTTCTGGTTCTTCGTCGGGGTCTTCGGGTGAGCCGCTGGGCTGGGTATCGTCACCCGTATTGCTCTGATTATCTTCAGGGGTGCGCAGGGCGCTGTAAAGCTCTTCGGCTGTACTATAGTCCGGCTGGTCATAATCTTCAGGGAGCTTATCAGCCTCGGGGTTTAGCTGGATGACCGGCTGTAGTGCATGTAGGTGCTCATTGATTTCAAGGTCAAATGCTAGGCGGGTCAGCTGTTCATCAGTCATACCGCTACGGTTAGTGCGTTCAGGTTGCAAAGTTGCAATACGCAGAATTTCACGCATAACCATACCCGGCAAGTATTCCCCCTGAGAGCCACTGAGAGCCGCTGTAGGGACTATAATACGCCAACCTGAGTCAATGTATGCCTGCGACAAGTTTTCAGCCACAGAGAGCCGCACCTGGCTTGCAATAGGTGCTAGATAGGGTGCCAACCCAATAATGGTACCCTGTGCATCAATATATGCTTCCTGTTCACTTTCAGTAGGTGAACGCAGACCAAGGTCTGATACTTGCATACGGTTTTTGCCTCCTAATTGAGATGATAAACCCCCGCTCTAAATGGCGGGGGTTACTTGTCGCTTTAGCTATTGTTGGGAACGCCACCCAGAGTCTTGATAGCTTCGTAGGTGGTAATAGTAATACCCGGCAGGTAGTCGGCGGGCATAGTTCCAGGTTTAGGCATGGTCATAATAAAAGTTTCCTTTCAAAGTTTATATGGTCTATTTCTTACTTATCGCGGTGAGCGGGTTCGTAACCCTCCCACGGCATATTAGCGTCATTGTGGGCACGTGCTACAGTCTCATTGTTTGCCGCCTGATACTCAAGCGGGCAATTACCGGGTGCCGTGCAATAGTGCTCTTTCTTGGACTCGTAAGGGCACTTATCCTTACCCACACACACATGCTCACCCTGCTTAGGGTTGGAACGGTTGAGTGCTTCACGGATTCGGTTAATCACCGTAGAGAACATTGCTTAAAATTCCTTTCAATAAGAGTATGTGATTAGTGAACTCATCACCTGATAAATCTATTATGACACACTTCTTATAGCTTTACAAGCCGGAACCATACTCGAACCGATATTGGCGATTTTGGAGACCGCTGTTCTAGCCATTTGAACTAGGGGTATTCAGTTATAAGGGCAATCAGTGCCCCAGAGCCCCCTACCGGAATCGAACCGGTGACCCCTTGATTACGAATCAAGTGCTCTAACCGACTGAGCTAAAGGGGCGCAAGTAACCCCTGAAAAGGTAGGGTGTTACTTTTCGTTCCTCCCGTCGGATTTGTACCGACACCTTCCGGCTTATGAGACCGGTGCTCTACCGAATTAAGCTAGAGAGGTATATGTTGCACTGGGTGTTCCAATGACCGAGGCGTATACGGGACTTGAACCCGTCACATCTGCTTGGAAGGCAGAGGTTTTGCCTGATAAACTAATACGCCATTGATGCTAACGCATTTCACTATATCATAGAGCCCCCTACCCCCGTTTTCCATTTGCGGCACCAGGGGGTTACAGCTTGCACTTGCTTGTAACCGTGCGTCCTACTGGGGTCGAACCAGTGCCCTCTGACTCTTCAGGTCAGCGCTCTGCCAACTGAGCTAAAGACGCTTGCGCCACATGAAGTTTTATCTTTATCATGCGGTCACATATTTATTATAGCACTCTCACAATAGATTGCAAGTCGAAATTAAGAAAATTTCTGTGAGGTGTGTCACTAGTCCTTGGCTAGGTTCTTGACAGCTTCCATGACTGCTTCTGCGTCTTCCTGCTTGAATAGCATGTCCTTTAGTGTTAGTTCAGTGTAGGAGTCTCGCTTGGAGCCGTAGGGTGCGACGGCACCTACAGGGCGATGCTTTTTGAGAGTGGTTCGCAGTACGGTGACGCTTGCGTTTCCTAGCATCCACTTGATGCGGGGCGGCAACATGTAAAGCTCTTCATGGGGTGCGTTGGCTGGGAAGTGTACCTTAGCTTCTTCGATGCACGCCTGTTTGTCTTCGCCCTTCGCTGTGTTCCAGCGTCGGATTAGTTTTGCCTGCTGTTCGGTGTATAGGGTGTAGCGTTCCTCGCCTTTTAGGTCTAGGGCACGCTTAGAGGGTGATACGTTACTTTCTTCCAAGAACTGTCGGGTTAGTTCATGTGCGCCGGACGGGGTTCGTGCCCTGCCGACGAGCATGTTTCCTAGCTGAATGTTGCTCTTGTAGACTAGTGCGCCGGGTCGCAGGATACCTTCTAGACCTTTTTCTACAGTGGGCGGTTCCCAACCTTCGGGGATTTCACCGACATAGTATCGAGGGTTTAGGGCGTGTGCAATGAAATTATCCAGGTCACCCTGGGGGATTCCGTGGTAGTAGGCGGAGCGGTCGGTTGCTACGTACTCGGTGTATGCGGTCTTCAGGTCTTGAGTTTTCAGCTTCTCATTGTTGAGCTTGCGAATACCTTCTACCGTGTAGTAACGCTTACAGGTTACCGGTTCAGTGAAGATGTGGCGGCTCGTGCGTGTAGGGTGACCTGGCTCTAGTTTAGTGGTGTCTACTAGCCATACTGTGTCTAGTGTGCCGTAGTCGATTACGCCTGTTAGGGGCACGCCGGAGATGGTGACAGGGTTCTCGCGTGTGGCGTGTTCGGTGATTTCTTCAACGATTTCAGGGTGTAGCGGAGTATCGGCTGGGTGGATTCGGTAGAAGTTCTTACGTACTTCGGTGCAGTCGTATCCGGGTACCGCATCAATTAGGGAGCTGGTGAGTAGGCGGTAGTCCTTGAGGGTTAGTAGGTCTGTCGGCTTAGGTGAGGTCATATGCTTTTCGACTTTCTCAGAGATAGCTTGTCGTTGTCGTATGGTTGTATGTGTAAGTATAACATAAACCGCCGGACATGCAAGAACCCACCAAGGGGTGCTGATTCCTTGGCAGGTTCTTATTGAGGGTGCTACTACTGGATAGTAGGTGCTAGAGCCATGATACGGTACAGGTCTTCCTTGTACTCTTCCCCGTACTTATAGGATAGGGTTATACCTTCTCCAACTGCGTCATTTACGATGGTTGTCGCGTCTAGCCCACTCTTAACATTGGCACACATTGCAATATTGGGCACTTTTTCTTTGAGGGTAACATATAGGTCAGCCATGTAGTTCAGCTCTGGGGTGGCTGATTTTGCGTACTTCCCAGAGTCCTTAGTTGGGAAGTTTTCTGCTAGAAGGCGCGCCTTTACACCGGATTCATAGATGACCTTACGGATTAAAAAGAAGACCTTTTCAGCTACCTCGTCTACGAGCTCACGCATTTCTTCTTCAGTGTTGCACTGGCGGAGGTAGAACAGGCGGTAAGCCAGGTAACTAATTTCCCTATCATCCAGCTTAACGTTGTGCTTACGCTTACCCACCCAAAGGCTTGCAAGGTTCTGCATGGCGTAGCTACCACCGTAAAGGTTCATCCTATACTCAATGGTTTCAAGACCGTACCGTTCACGAGTGCGTGTTAGGGCTTCTTCCTCAGTGCCACGGATAGCCCACATGACCTGTAGGGGTGCCGCCTCCGGCTTCACCCCATCAACTTCTACGCCCTGGAAGTGCCAGTGGTAGAACTTTCCGATTTTCTGTTCCGTTAGGGTGCCTACGATTTCGCCGGTAGTGCGGTTCTGGAGGGTCTTACCGTCTTCCGTGTACAGTAGGGTTGGTGCTTCCTGCTTGTGGGGTTCGTATCGGTGCCGCCCCAGGATACCCTCATAGGATTTGGGGGTGTATAGACCTAGCGTGTCAGACCACATGGCAATGTATGCGTTGATAGGCGGGATAGTCCGGGTCAGTGACGGCTTGTATTCCGTGAAGTCTTCAGTCATGGTTCTCTTTCCTTGAATACGTACCCCCACTAGGGGTTTCCTAGTGGGGGCTTGTTAGGGGTGTGGCTTTAGTTTAGCACGTCTCGCAGGTTCACCTTACCATTGACGGTTACAAGGTCATTAGGGACATGCAGGGCGATGTCGCCGTCCTGAAGCTGACGGCTGGTTGCGGTCACGGTAGCTGTGCCGTCCTGAGCGTCTGCTACTACGCTCACCTTGTCACGTTCCACGGTTCGGGTAGTAATCTTACCGTCGTTAGAACGCATGGTGTAGGTAATGGTCACCTTGTAGCTGGTGTGCGATTCACCCTCGGTCGTGCTGTTAAGTGCTCGGATAGTGTGACCTTCTGCAACAATCTTGCCATTATCATTACCGTTCTGCGTGTCGCCGTCACGGAATCGGTACGGTCGAGTAACAGAGTCGGTATATGCTCGGTTCTGCATGGTGGCAGATTCGAGGGTGAAGGTCTGCTCAGGGTCAATAGGCGCTTCGGGGGTGACTACCGGCTCGGGGGTGTTTTCCGTTGCGGGTGCCGTCTCGGTGGCGGTTTCAACTACGGTGGTAGTAACGTTTCCATTATTCTGCTTCTCTGCGTTCTTAGTGGCAACGTCCTTGGAACAACCGGTAGCGAGGGCGATGGTGATAAGTGCAAGAGATGCAATCTTGGTAGCTTTGGTGGTCTTAGTAGTCATGGTTAATGCCTTTCTTTAAGGGGCCTAGAATACGTTAATTTCGGAGTGTACCCAGTAGGGGGTGGTGAACTTGCTGTACTGCGCATACAGTTCCTTTAGGGTCGTGGTGTAGGTTCGCATCTGGTTAAGAAGTGACAAGAAGTGCTTCTTGATGAGCTCGTAGGAACGGCGGGCGCGTGCCAGGGGTCGTGCGGTGTTGCCTACGTGGTGCAGTCGATGCTGAAGGATAAGGCGTGCCTTGGTGAGCTGTACACGCCAGTATGCGGCGCAGTCCTTAATCATGGATAGTAGCATTTCGTTGCGTGCCACGTCGTCGTTAAGGGTGGTGAGGTTCTTGTCCATTGGGTGCCTCCTTTAGGGGTGTTGGTCTATATGTGGGGTAACATCTCCTGATGTCTATAACTATTATGGCACACCCTAATACGGGTTGCAAGTTGAGATAATATGAAATACCTCACATTCATAAATTACAGCAAGAAACCCCCTGTATATCACACATGCAATATACAGGGGGCAAACTCACTCAACTACTAATTGAAAGAAGGTGCCTAATCTTCAGTGCGTGCGAAACGGCGACGAACACCGACAAACGCACCAGCAAGTAGAGCACCAAATCCAACACCGACAAGCGGTGAAACGTTAGACGGTGAATCGTGACCAGTCTTAGCCTCTACAGGCTTACCCGGTTCCTCTGGCTTATCCTGTTCAGGCTGTTCCGGCTTGCCAGTCGCAGACTGCTCAGGCGCAATAGCCTCGGAGGGGTTAGGAGTAGAACCATTAGTGCCAACATTAGTACCGGCAGGCTCTACAGTGTTACCCTTCGGGGAATCAGTAGGCGCAACAGACGGTGCCGGGGCGGTAGCTTCACCCTTCGGCTCAGCAATCGCAGGCTCACCATTAGCGCCGCCCTTATACTCAGGGTCATTCTCACGGACGGCAGGCTCAACACCATTTACGCCGCCGGTAAACTCGGGATTCTCAGTAGCAACCTCGGGTTCACCCTTCTCGGTGATAACCAAGTCAGGGTTCTCAGCCTGTGTAGCCGCTTCGCCATTGGTAGCCGCCCTATGAGCGTTACTAATTGCGTCACCTGTAGTGCCACCAATAAACAGAGTCATCGCACCCTTAGCGGATACAACACCATCAGAGCGGACAGCTGAGTAAGAGACGGTAGGGGTGAAGCCTTGCTTCTGGTAGGTCGTCACCTGGATGCCTTGGCGGTTCTTACCAGGAACATCTACCACCTTGTACTTAGCCATGCCGTCATCATACTCAGTGACTTCGTTGCCTTGCAGGTCGTACAGCTTCACCTTGGCTAGAGTGGTGCCGTTATTGTTGCCGAAGTTAGTAGAATCGTTGCGGAGTACATCTACAATCTTGGTGGTGCCAATCATCTGGCGCGGGTAGTCGGAAGCCGCCAAGGGGTTCTCTTCCTTCACGCCGCCAATGGTGTACGGGATAGCTGTGTAGGCGTAACCGTCTTTCTTGCCGTCCTTTGCGAAGAACCACTTATTTGTCTTTGGGTCGAGGGCATATACGTCTTCACGTCCTGCCTGGCGGATAATCTGCTTCTTCGGGTCGGTCTCAGGAACAGCGGTACCACCCCAGTCGCTCTTATCTTCCAGGGCCGCCCAGCGCTTACCAGCATCCGTTGGGGTGGTTCCCGCTACCGGCAGGTGGTATGTAGATGATACGCCTTCACGCACAGGGGCAATGTTTATGCCCAGCTCTTCACCTCCAACTATGCCGTTATCTGATGCGAGGGGAAGAATCGTGCTTGGGCTTTCCTCGAAGTGTGCCCTTAGAAGAGGCGTGATGAAGGGATTATTTACAGTGAGTGTTCGCGCATCACGCCCAGTGTGAGTGGCGTGTCCGACGTACCCGTTCTCATGTACACGGTCAGGTATGAACGTGCGTACCGTCATGTCGCTAGGTGCAATGTTGGTAGCCCAGTTTACTGTAGTGTCCTCAACACCTTTACTACCTTCAGGAAGCTCTGCGTAGTTCATGGGAAGCCATTGGACAGCTTGCCACGGGAACGCCCCGTTGCCTTGATGCTGGTCAAACATTTTCTTCAACCAGCCACCCTCAACCGTCTCATCCGTATAAATGTTCTTACCTTCACGTGCGGCAGGAGCATAAGACCAACCCGACTCAAAGTTAAACGCGATAGTAGCTAGGTTTCGGTCGGTGACGATGCCACCGTAGTTCTTGGCGGCTTCAATCTGCATACGAAGAATCTTATCCCCGTCAAGACCAATAGAGCGTAGGTAACCGTCGGTATCAAAGTTGGCTGGCAAGCGCCAACGCTGACCTGCGTGCGGCGCTTCCGGGTACTTAGTGGCATCAATGTTGCCGTCAGCCATTTTCGCGGGGAATGATGCGCCACGCTGGTAGTTGGGGAAGGTCACAGACAGGGCGTGCTCAATCTTGCCGCGTCGTAGCTCATCAATACCAATCTGGGTGTTCTCGTTAGCCATACCCACCACTGATGAAGTACCAGATGCGAGGTTTAGCCAGTAGTTGTTTTCGCCTAGTCCACCGAAGTTGGGGATGCCAGCCATGAAACCACCAGAGGAGTATTTAATGACGGGAGTCCAGTCTGCTTCAATCTGAACGTTCAGGGTGCCGCCTGCCTTCTCTACAGCCGCGCGGGTAGCGGTGATAGCACCCGTGTGTGCGTCAATGGTCACACCCTCGACAGGGTTCACCAGCCGGAAAGTCTGCCCACGTCCGATAGGGTATCGCATGTCTCGGTCATACTTGAGGTCACGCGCATAAGGCTGGATAGTGATAGTGTCACCAGCAGAGTATGGTGAGACATGGTTATTTGGGGTATAGACAGGGGTTAGACCATCCTTAGCGGTAGTCTTATCGCCCGGTACAGCCTGGAGCTGTGCGCTCTGTGTATCAACAGTCTGTGTTTTGCCCTCTACAGGGGCACTAGTGAAGTAGGCGGTGTCGTAGTTCACCTTCTTACGGGCAGACTCATCCTTAGCGCCCATCCACTTCTCAACATTGGGCACAGTGCCGTCTTCAGACATCTTGATAGTCGCCGTAGTACTGTAGGTCTGTGCGGGTGCGTCCTGCATGACGTGGAACATCGAAGTCCATAGACCTGTAGCAGTGTCATAGGTTGCCAGAGACTTGTCACCAGAGGGATTAGGGTGCTTTAGGTACCACAGGGACATGGGGCGGCTACCCATAGTGAGGCGGCGGGTTGCTTCGCTGGTGAGGGCGCGGTTATCACGGGATACAACCTCTACGTATTCCTGGTTCGGGTTAGACGAATCAACAGTGAGAGTAGGAATAAGCTCCTGACCAGCACCCTTACGGTTCACGTTTTCGGCGGTCAGCCACTTATTGATAGTGCGGTTGTATACAAGGTGCTGAGAGTTAGTGTTCTGGCTATTCTCAAGCACAGGTGTGTTGTCAGGAAGTTTCTGGTATGCAAAAGTGTCACGTGCTACCTGCTGACCTGCACCCCAAATGCCGGTGTCCTGAACCTTGTAAAGGTCATCCTGTGTCTTGGAGGCATCAATAGCGGCGTAGGGGGACAGTTTTTCATTAGTCTCATTACTGTTATTGAAACAGAAGGCATTAACAGTAGTGCCGTCGGGGTTGAGGGGTACGTTGCGGTAGCCGGTCACGAGGCAAGGCTTACCGTTGCTGGTGCTTACCGTCTTGGTGGGCGCGGTTTCTCCGTGGTGATTGTCCCACGGGTTAGAGCCTACGGTTGCGGCAGATGCAAAGGTAGAGGGGAATAGGGTTAGTGCCGCGAAAGCCACGGCGTAAAGCTTAGTGCTCTTCAAAAGAGATAGCCTTTCATTCAAGTAGTAGTTAATGCTTGTATGCAGAATATTTATGCATAGCTACAATATTACTTAACCTCAACTTTAAGGTTCATGTAAGCTTAAACCTTCTAACTAGGGTTTAAGGTTGTGGTCTATGTCATATCATGCAATGAGCATAGCATACTTTTTGGGAAAGTATGCATACAGGGGAAGGTAAATACGAAAAATCTCAAATAGTGGTATAATAAACCTATATATTCACTCCATGAAAGGAAAAGCAATGAAAACCCCTACATGGGCGGCAATTACAGCTCACGTAGCCTCCAAGGGATACAGGGCAGAGAATATAGTTGCCTACGGATACTACGGTTCACAAGCAAACGGACTAGCTACCCAAAACAGTGACGAGGACATCTTCATTATTCTTGATGAGCCCATACCTCGAAAATGGAAGTCAAACCATAGTGCTGAAAGTGACTGCAAGCTCATCTATGCGAAAGAATGGGCAACCCAAACTGACATGCTGTTCGACATTATCGCCATCGGCAATATCGTGTACCCAAAAATGGTTAGGCGACCCGGCGGCAAGCCCGAATATAACCCGTGGGCGGCATATATCCGAAACCACCGCCCCAGCGTGTATGTTGCGGCATGGGCGGCTGTAGCGGCGGCAAGGAACACGAACCGGCGACGCGATAAGCTACTAGCTTGTGAGGCATACGACTTCGCTACTATGTTGAAACGTGAAAAACGTGCGCGCGTAGACGATATGAAAGCCCGCAAAATAGCTGACTACATAGCAGAGATGTTCGGTAACGAAGACCCTACATATAAACCGCTGTTCAACAATAGCGAGAGAGCATACGCACTATACGGTCTGCAACACCCATAGGAAAGTGGATACACTAAAGCGCCCCACATACTAGATGATGTATGTGGGGTGCTTATTCTACTGAATACCACCTATAAGGTGTTCACTATTCTGTTATGCCTTGCTGTAGGTATTCAGCTTACGCAGGGCGTTATGTGCCGGTGCAAGCATTGCCAGAAGCTCCTGGTGGACAGATGCCGGGACATCCTTACCGGCGGCGGCGACACAAGTAGCCGTTACCATATCAATAAGGTTCACGAGGCGGTCATGGAACTCACTAGCCGACTCGTTGGTAGGCTTACCGGAGCGGCTACCCTCAAACAGCTTCGCGAGGGTGTCACACATTGCTTCAACGTCCGCTTCCGACATATCCGCGCCGGTAGCCTGGTGCTTACCCTTACCGGGGCAACCACCCTTAGTGCCGCAAGACTTCTTGCCACCACAGGGCTCACCGTCACCGCTGGGCTTGTCAGCGCTACTGGGATTCTTGCTAGACTTAGCCTTAGTTGCCTTGCTAATCTCAGCCTTAGCTTCCTTAGTTACCTTAGCCGGTTCGGTAGGTTCAACCTTATCAGTTGCAGGCTCAGTGGGCGGCTCTTCTACCTTCTTTTCCTTGTTGATGACAACACGGGGTGCAGGCTCAGGAATATGCACATGCTCAGGCTTCAGCGGCTCAGGTGCAGGCTGAATCTCATCAGGGATAAGGTAGTCCTTCTTGAAAGTCTCAAATGCGGTATTAAGCCACTCGATAGCGTGCTTATGGTTGGTGCCGGGAGCTTCATCATGGGTTTCTAGGAACTCTAGAATGTCACGGATTTCAATCGCATTGAGCTTGCGGGTACCACCAAGGGGGCTGATAGCTTCATCAAACCTATGGGCGGCAAGTCGCCCACGATACTTGCTGAAGCGAATCTTGTTCTGGAAGGTTGCCGGGGCGTAACCAGCAATACGTGCAATGTCGGTTAGTGCTACAAACACCTTGCCCTTACCGTCATGGAAGAACCGGACAAAAAGCTTAGGTGATGCACCATTAGTGCGAGTCACATAACGGGTAGGGTTATCTACACGGAACGCAACATGCTTATACTTACCCTCACGGGCTTCACGCGCCTTCTTCTCGTCACCCTTCGCGGTGATAGCAACAGGGGTGTTCGGGTGGTAGCGCACCACCTCAAGGAGGACGGACTGGAGCCAGTTGATGATACCCTGGGCACCTTCGAGCTTTTCCTTGCGGGCGGCGATAGCGGAGATGACGTATCGGATAGGCACATACGTTTCCTGGGGTCGAAGATTCTTCGCGCGATGTTCCGGCGGGGTGGGGAGGGTGAACTTCTCATTTTCCTTCACCTTATTCCTGAGATAGTTACCGGCGACAGCATTACCGTAGAGACGGCGGGCGATACCCATACTTACATAGAGGTTGCCGTCAATGATTGCAAAGTAGATAGGCACGTCCTTGACCGGGCAGGGTGCGTCCTGGTGTACGGCGGTATTGTCATTGCCGGTGTTATAGGAGAAGATAAAAGGCTTCTTAGAGGGCATTATATTGTCTTCCTTAGTATTCTTGTGGATTGTGACGCGGGCTTGCGTCTCATGCGAAAAATTATACCACATTCGCCCAGGCTGTCATATTCCAGGGGGTAATTTTCAGTGGTCGATACGGGATAGCTTCTTCTAGTCGCCCCATCCTGTAGGTGTGCCAGCGCTGGGATTCACTGATTGCAATATTAGGTGATGGGTAGATTAGTTCTGTGCCGTTTGGTAGGTCACTGACCCGCTTCTGGTAGCGGTTGTAGCACCTTGCGCACCCGTCGGCAAATAGCATGGTTGGTGTGTCGCAGGTGGTTCCGTCAGCTTTCGTACCGTTGCAGAGATAGGGTTTTTCTTTCTCGTCCTGCTTGTATTGTAGGTAGATGTTGTACATGGTTGTTTTCCCGTACTTCCACCGTAGATAGTGCCGCTGGTGGCAGGTTTTGCAGTCATCTAGTAGGTATGTGTCTTTGATGCCACATTCGGCGCAGTAGTAATGTTCGAGTACTGCGGGAAATAGTGGCTTATCTACTGGTGGGTTTGGGTTGCGCCGGTAATAGTCCCTTGACCCTGGAACGCAGATGAGTGCTGAATCGTCTTTGCCGGGTGTGTGCGGGTTGCTGGAAGTGTAGGAGACACACGTGTAGCATAGGATGCCGCCTGGGGTCGTGTTGCCGTTAGGGTTGGATACTATCTGGAATGTTTCGTGTCCTACCTGGACAGCTTTCTTTTTGGTTTCTGCTACCTTCGCTGACCTTTTACAGGTGTGGCAACCGGGGGTGAAAACGCCTGCGGGAGCGTAGCACCTCTTACACGTTTTAGTAGTCCATGTTACTGGCTTCAGGTGTACAGCTAACTGGAACTGTGCCAGATTTGTGTCCACAAAGGTTCGCTCTACACAATTGCTACAGCCGGGGGTGATAGTCCAGACAGGGGTGGGGCATACGGTACAGGGTGGGTTGATGCGCCTTTTGTTATGGTTTTCCCATAGGTTGTAGGGGATTCCCGATGTCCACCACCAGTAGTGCCGGTATTGGCATTGCTTGCAGTCGTCGTTAAGTTGAAGTTCGGGGGTGCCACATTCACAGGTCTGTTGTTCTGCTGTGGTGCGGGTGACTATCTCTAGGTATTTGTTGGGCTTGTTGTCGTATGCTCGTTGCTTGTGGTATTTGGTGCACCCTGCACAGTTTTTGGTGTATGTTTCGGGTGACCGTTCAATCTTGCATTGGGGGCATGTGGGTGTTTTTGCCATAGTGAGTTTCACCTTATTCTTCGATGGGGGTGATTTCTTCATTGGGGGTGAAGTAGGACGCTTTCACAGTGGTGATGAGGTTCTGCTTAGCCTGCTGTAGGGTGCTCAACGATTCGTTGGATACGTTACCCCAGGCGATAAGTTCTTTACGGCACTGCTTTACTGCTTCGCAGGCGGCATCATATTCAGTGTCGCACTTCTTTACTTGTTCTGCTAGTTCGTGCGGGTCGATAAGGTGGCTGAAAGAGTCTAGGGTGATGCTACTTGCCACAATGTACTGTCCTAGAACGTTTCCCTTGAGTTCATCTTCAGGGGTCATGAGGGCGCTTGTGAACTGTTGCATGAAGGTGGGTGTTGCAGTGTACCCCATCTGGCTTAGGGTGATACCTGATACGCCACTGCTGGGTGATTCTTCGCTACTGAAGGTGAAGGCGATAGGGTAGATTTCACCTGGCTTGTCTTCGCTTTGGTCTTCTTCACCGGATTCATTATCTGTTTCAGTGTCAATGTTGCACTCGCCGCATACGCACTCAATCTCTTCGTCGTCTTCGTCATCGTCGTCGTCACCGAGTAGAATCTCTTTCAGGGTGAAAGCAAAGCCAGCTGTGACAGTCACCGATAGGGTGAATGACACAATGATAAGACCAACAAATACTGCTACAGCAATACCTGCTAGAGATAGTGCGTGAACTACGGTGTCTAGAACGTTTTGAATATCCATGTTTCTACTTTTGCTGAAACCTTCCATAAAGATTAGTTGCAGGCTGAGCCCAGCCACAATTTCGTATGTTATAATAGTAGCACGATTTATAAGCCCAATAGCAATCAGCGCATTAAGTACGCTAAAGGGCACCAACCGAAAGGAATGACCTCATGGAAATTGAAGACCTGAAGTTCACCAATGAACCCAAACCTACCCGCGCTAACCTTGCGCGTACTGTAGAGCTGGCTAAGTGTTTCATGGAAGAATACAAAGACGCTTTCGTAGAAATCATGGAAATCAGCAAGAAGAACGATACACACGTCCAGTTCCCCACGGGCGACAGTAAAGCCCCAGAGTGGAACCGTGAAATCCTGGCTGATAACCCATCTACCTGGCCTCTAGCACTTATCTCAGTGAATGAGCGTTGCGAGCCGCACGTATACTTTGCACCTGACGGTCTTGACGGTAAGTACGTTCAGGCACGTTTTGATGGTTCTAGCTTCTGGCTTGTCGATAAGCACGGCGAGCTAGTGGAACCTGGCAAGGGTGCAACCTTCACCCTGGATAAGAGCAACGGCAAGATGGGCGTAAACCCCGCGTGGGGTGACATGTTCCCTGACGTGTTCCCGTACATTCCGCAGGCAATCTCAAATGATGCCGAGATGCCGCTACGTAAACTGTTTACGGTAACTCACGGACTTAGCCCCGAAGCAGACGACTCGACACTATGGCTACTGTCTACCGAGCTTGCCCGCGTTCGTAAGGGTGACCCGTGGTTCGAGGTCGAAAACACTGTCATTCCTGAACTATTTAAGTGCACGAACCCTAACCGAGTATCCTTCATGTTCAAGGATGCAGTAGATAAGGCTATCCGTGAAACAATCGGACTAGCTGAAGATTAAATAATGCACCACATATTAAAAGGCGCTCGCCTCCGGATTTAGGAAGTGAGCGCCTTTGTGTTAGTTAGGTCAGCTCTAGAACTTGAGGATACGATAACCCCACAACATAAGAGCAAGTGTATCCATGAGCTTAATCCCAGGGCTGATGCTTTCAAGCCCAGGCACTAGATGATTTAGCGGTGTGCACCATACAAGGATAACAATAATCCAAACGACTGTTTCTATGGCGTGGCGACGTTCCCGCTTGGATTTTCCCTCTTTGTGGTTTCGGGTATCTTTGTCTACCGCTTCACTAGTCTGTAGGTTTGCTTCTACTTCTCGGTGCTGTTTAGGGGTTGCTGTCAGCTTTCGCTTATTCTTCTTCCCCTTTCCCTTCACCTGTTCCGGTTCGGGGAATACACCGTACCCGTGCACGAGCATAAGAACTTCATCTACAGAGGGGATTTTACTAAAATCACCTCGACGTGAACGAATGTCCTTATACAACGCTTCCAGTAGCCCCCAGGCGCGACCAACAGTGCTTTCCTGCTGTTCCTTAGTGAGTAGCGGGTACTGCTCCTTGATACCGAACTTAATACCCTTACCGCAGGCGTAGCATGTATCACCAAGGTTACCTAGTTCTAGTTCGTTGCCAGAGTTACTGGTGATTGCGCCGTATAGGGTGTGGTTGGCTAGGTACTTTGTGTCAGAACTATCGCCCCGCACCCTAATTGTCCCACCGATACCACGCCTATAATAAGGATTGGTGTCGATGCGTGTCGGTTTTTCGGCTAGGATTTCTGTCAGGTTGAGCGGCTTGACGGCAACATCCCGAACGAGGACACGGTATCCGCCGCTATTGTGCAGTTCTGGATTTTCCATACGTGCATTATGTAGGGCGATTGCGCCTTTAGATTCTGCTACCTTACGCAGTGCCCTTTCAGCTGAAATTCCTTCATGAAAGGAATACCCCGATTTCCTATAACTACCTGTAGCATATAGAAGAGCATCCACGTCGTAGCCGTCGCATAGGTCATAGGCTGTCTCATGGTTCTCTGTATCAACATCTACCACATACCATGAATCGCGGCGGGGTAGTTTAGTATTGGCGATAGCATCACGAAAAAGGCGGAGTAGGTCATACTCTGTCTGGGTTACACCGAAAAAGTCGAGCTTGTACATGGCTGTTTACTTGCCTTTCTTAATCTCAGTGATTTTCTGTGCGTATGCCAGGTTGTCTAGAATCTCGATGTTCGGGTCTGATTCTAGGCTCATGTTCACCTTAGCGAGGTTGGTTGCTAGTTCCTTCTCAACGTTGATAGTGTCGCCGCTGGTGGTGAGGCTGTTGTAGCTTTCGACGATTTGGCGGTTCTGGTTGATTGCTTCTGCTACCTTTTCGGTGAGGGTGAGCTGTTCAATTCGACCGGACATGCCCTTAGCTTCAGTGTGTAGTTTGGTGAACATCTTACTGAGGGTGGTGAGGGTTTCTTCGTAGGATTCGATAGTGGTTTTGTTTGCCTCAATTTTCATCATGTAGGTAATGAGCTGGGGGCTGTCGTTATCTTCCTTGCTGGCGCGGATAGTCTCGGTCAGCTTAGCGTTTTCGTCACGGTATGCTTTCATGTTGTCGCGGACTACCTGTAGTCGGTCTGCTAGGTCTGCCAGGGTGTCGAGGTGTGTGAGGTAGTTTTTCTGGAGCTTGGCGATTGCGGGGTTGTTGGTTTCGGTGAACACGGTTCCTCCCTTGAGGGTTTGGTTGATGGTTTCCAGGTCGGTCTTGTAGGATTCGTAGTAGAGTTCTTGGGTTGCTACGTCGAGCTTCGCTAGTTCGCCGTAGGTTACGTATCCTCGTTCTTTGAGGGTCTTTCGGAAGTCGCTAATGGTGTTGAGTAGGTTGTGGTGTGTTGCACTCCGTGGGTAGAGACTGTTCTGGATAACAGCTTCGGCGTTGATGGTTGCCGATTTTACGGGGATGCTTCCTTCCGCATAGTCACGCACCTGCTTGACGAGTGCTTGAAAGTTGATGTTGCTCATAGGTGGTTTCCTGCCTGTTGGTTGGGTTGCCGCCCCGGTCTGTTTCATGGTTTGACCGGGGCGGCTTAGATGTTATGGGGTGGGTTTAGTCGCTTGCTAGTAGTACGGGTAGCCATGAGTACCCGTCTTCAGTCATGGTGGGGTGTCCGGGTAGTACACCCATTGCACTGAAGCCTGTAGGTGCCATGTCTGCTAGGTTCTTCGCCCAGTAGTCTAGACCGAGTAGTGCCTGTAGGTCTTCCCCGTTTTCGGCGGCGTTTTCTAGGTCACCATCAAGCTCGTACCCTGCTTCTACTTCGAGAAGGTTCAGTGTCGAGTTTTCGGCTAGGGGTGCACCTAGTACTACGTTTGCTGTGAGCTTGCCGTCTACAGCCTTCCAAACATACCAGCCGGGGTATGCGTCCCTGTTTGCCATGTCAGCATTATCATTGTAGGTGCTAACCAGGTTCAGGATAACGTCAGGGGCGGGGCGGTACACGTCGGTTGTTGCTTCCATACCCTCAGCGATTACCCGTGTAGGGTACTTGTCGGTGGTGATGCTTTCGCCCTTGTCGTGGGTGGTTGCTTCTTCTTCGGTTGCTTCACGGTATGGTAGTACAGGCTTGGTCAGGTTGTGGACTACAAGGATGATGATTTCAGCGCCTAGCATGGTTCGGTAGATGAACTGCGGTTCGGTTGCTAGGTATGCGTCCATGACCTGCTCGACGGTGATAGTACTCACGGTAGCTTCGGTAGCTTCAGGGAATAGGTCACCGACAGTTTCGGGTGCCCAGCTACCGTGCCGCCCAGTTGCGTACTGAGTCTTCTCTTCGTTGGTGAAGGTGCTTCGCTGTAGTACTGTGATGGGGGTGTCTAGGGTTAGCGGTTCACCGTCTGGCTTACCGATTCCTAGAACAACGTCAGTGGTAGCGGTAAAGGTAGTGTCTGGGGGTGATGCTTTCGGGTTTACGGGAATATTGTTACCCATTAGTGAGTGTTTCCTTCCTTAGTTGGTTAGACGGCTAGAGTGATGGGGTACCACGCCATTATACCATTTTCCTTGACCGGCTGGGTGTCGTATCATGCCCCTAGTATAGTGAATGGGGGCACTTGGTGTCCTACTAGGGCGTGGTCGAAGTATTGGATTCCAATACTCGGGTGGATTACACCGTTTGCGACTGTCACTTCACCGTATACGAGTCTGAGGTTATGGTCTGGGTCGCCAATATACACTTCCCATTCCAGGGTGTCGTAGTTCTTAATGTCCCAGTGGAACCAGCCGGGGATAAGCTTATCGTTGCCGTGACTGTAACCTGGGTGGGTCATGTCACTATAGGTCGTGATGTCTACGGTTACGTCTAGAGCTGTTGGGGGTGCATATTCGATACTAGGGTCGTACTCGTCACTATTGAAGATAGTGCTCATGCTCACCCATGACGTGTCCACTTTACCGTCCCCGGCGGGGTGGATATTGGTGCCGAGCCTTACGGTGTCCTTAGTGTCATTCGTTGTGATACTCATCAGGGGCACGGGTGTTTGGTTTGCGAGCTGTAGGTATGCGTCAGCGATTTCTTGGGCGCTTGCGGCGTACCCGAGCGGCTGTCGCACTAGGTCACCTAGCCTGCTGACCGTTTCAGGGTTGGATAGGTCACGCAGGTATAGGGTTTCTTCCGGGTTGCACGGGTCTTCGGCATGGAGAATGACGGTTACCGGCAGTGGGGTACCGTTTTCGATAGCTTGCTTTTCGTTACCGTAAATAAAATACAGCTTACCGGTCGCTGTGGTGATGTCACGGCGACCGGTTGCTTTGGGTAGAGTTTTAGTGTAGGTCATTGGTTTTTACCTAATATGGTTAGAAGGGTGCTAGTGAAATAAATCTATATGCAAACTATTATAACATACTCCCACCCCTTGTGTAACTCGAAACCGCATGAAATGAGCCACGCTAAGTTATAGGCATGAGAATAGGGGGCTTACAGCCAGTGATTACCAGCCGTAAACCCCCTACGGAATTTACGTTATTCAATTAGCTACAGAACTAGTCGCCCCATACATAACGCAAGACCCTAAGAAGCTCAATGTAAACCCAAATAATAGATAGCATCAAACCAAACACTAGAGTCCACGCCAGGTTCTCAGAGGCACCCGAATGTACAGCCTGCGTAATATCGGTGAAGTCTACAAGAATGTAGTACACACCCATACCAACAGCAATGGAACCAAGGATAGCACCAAGCGGGATACCCATCACAGAGACGCTACCAGTATCAAATCCGGTAAACATTGCGATACCTAGCGAAACGAACAGGTAGGCGATGTACGCCCATGCCATGAGTCCCACAATGCGGGTAATCTTAGGGTTAGCCCTAAGACCAAACATGAACGCAATGAGCACCACAAGGAACGCCACTACTGTACCTGATAGGGCGGCAAGCACAATACCGGGGTACTGTGCTTGAGATGCCGCTGATACGGCACCAAGGGCGATGCCCTCAATTACCGCATATGTTAGTACGCTACCTGCCCCTAGTGGGGTGCTCCTGAATACTAGGAATAGTCCTAGCGCGAACGCGATAATTGCGGCGACGACGGCGATAGCCATTGGTACATGCCAACCAATCACGGCACCCGCGATGAGGAACGCTAGAGCCAGCCAGGACTTAGAAGCAACGTTACCGACGGTTAGAGGTGCCGTACTTGCACCCCATGTGCCGGGCATACTTGTTTCAGGGTCTAGTTGCCTATGAATAACGGGGTTGCTACTGCTTTTCAAGAGGTGTTTTCCTTTCCTGATTCACCATTAGGGGGTTCCCCTAAAGGCATAACCATATATCACATGGTTATAGCCAGGATAACTGTCTCGGGTATTGAGCTTCAAATAGAGGGCAAAAAGAAGCCCCGCAACCATTTAGTGATGAGCGGTTACGGGGCTTCTTGCTTATGTGGTTACGGTTTATGCGGTGGGTGCGTCACCGAGCGGCTTGGGTACCCAGTCGCGTACACGGTCGCTGTCTCCTGCGTATTCTTTACGCTGGGCAACCCATACGTGCTTGCACTGGTCGTCTTCGTTTGCGTATGCCGCTTCGTGGTTGGTGTACACCATGACGGATAGGTGTCCATTTTCGTACTCTACCTCTGATTCTAGGGGGATGAGGTTCTGGTACTGGTTCGGGTTGCCGTAGCCGCCTCGGTGCCCACATACGGCAATGAGCGTATCGTTCTTGGTGCCGCTGGTTCCGTTGTGCGCCTTGGTTGCCTTCGCGTATAGGGTGTTGAGGGCGGATGCCCATTCGGTGTAGCTACTGTACCCGTCGCGTGCCCTGTAGTAGGTGCTGTACCCGGTTTCCCAGTAGGTGAGCGGGTATGCGTATACGCCGGTTACCAATTCGCCCTGCGGGGTGGTTGCTGTTGAGTTGGCGTATAGGTTCGGGTGTACACCTGCGTGGGATAGGTATAGGTGGGCGGTTGCTACCGTGTGGTCAGGCTGGAGGCTTTCTAGTTTCAGTTCGGCGGCGGGTACTGCTTTCTGAATTGCCGCGTGAATCTGTTCCAGTGTGTATCCTGCATTGGTGAGGGCTTCCAGGGTTTCCTTAGCGTCCTTGTTTTCGCTTACGCCTGCAATGACGTTCATGAGTAGCGACTCATGGTTGCCGTTGATGAGCTTTACATTCGGGGCACCGGACTGTAGGTAGGGGAACACTAGGTCTGCTACCTTGACGGGGTTGTTTCCACGGTCGAACAAGTCGCCCATGAATACCCACAGCGTATCCAATGAGGATAGACCGTCAGGGTCGATGTCGTAGATAGCTTCCTCTAGGGTGTTTCCCATGCCCTGAATGTCGCCAATGAGTGCGACACGCTTGTAGGTGTCTGCAAGGTTCACGGGTTCACCGTTCGTTGCCCTGGTGGGTTCGGTAAAGTTTACGCCTACGGCAAGGTTCGGTAGAACTTCGTCAGGGGTGATGAGCCCTACGACATAGGGGGTGTCCCGGAATAGGTTATTGAAGCTCTTACGGGTCTGAATATGGTTCTCGTAGAAGCGTTCAACCACATTCACGGGGATGCGCTTGTATCCCTTGCGTGCGCGGTTACGTTCCTTGAGTTCTTCTAGAGTGAGGTCACCCTGTACGTCTACGACCCAGGTGCGGTAACCGTACTTCTCAGCTAGTTCAAGGAAGCCTGACATGTTCTTCTTGGTGGTGTTGGTGTTATCAACGAAGATGGTTTCACCCACCTGCATGAACATTTCGGTGTCGCTGTAGGACTGGTTGATTGCATACTTTTCCTGACGCTTACTCATGGGTGCGATACTCCATGCGTCAATCGTATTCAGGTCACGGGAGCCGCCACCCCAGGGGTCACGGAACTTACTACGGTAGGTGTCCCATGAGATGACGCGCCCGAGCTGGTTCTTTTCCACTACTTCCTGAATGAAGGTGCTTTTGCCGCTTGCGGGCGCGCCTGCTAGGAGGTACATGTGTCGCATGAGGGTGCCTTTCTTAGTTCTTGCTGGTTTGCGGGCTGGTTACGCCCATGTTGAGTGCCGCTTGCTTTGCGGATTCCAGGTTCTTCTTGAGCTTATCCGTTGCCTGGGTAATGGCGGTAGTGTCTAGGTGTTCGCTACTGATTAGCTCTTCTAGGTTCACCTTTTCGGCGTAGAGGGCGCTCAGGTATTCGTTATCGAGCTTACTGGTTACTTCTTTGACTTCAGGGGTCTTACTAGTGATGAGTGTGGCGATTACTTCTGCCCCGAAGTCGCTGGTTTCGTTGATGATGCGGCGGGCTTCTTGCACTGCCGGGTCTTGACTGTAATCATGGTTATTCATTGGGTGTTTCCTTTGTCTGTTGTTGCTGATGGTAGCACGTATGGCGGGTAAGGGGCTAGTGCCTTACCCGCCTTTGTGTTGTGGTTTATGACTACTTTTTGACCTTGAGGTCTGCGCCGAAGACGAAGCAATCATCATCACTGCTGAAGTGCATGAGGTGAACGATAACGTATTCGGTTCCGTCTTCACCCTTGAAGCTGTAACCCTCGTAGTGCTTCTTGATGAGCTTTTCAGCGTCGGGGCGGTTTGCGAAGGTCACGCGGGGCATAGGCTTCATTTCAACGTTCCACTTGGTAGGGGGTACGGTTTCCTTGTAGTCTACCGGCTCGGAGCAAATGAGGGTGTTCTTGTATGCGCCGCGTTCGGTAACGTATACGTCCAGGGTTGCGGTGATGATACCGTCGTTTTCCATTGTTTCACTCCTTGGTTGGTGTTTTCCGTACCCCACATCTCCTGGGTACATATCTATTATGACACACCCCTAACCCCTATGCAAGCCAGATTCGGGTGAATTAGCTCACATAGGGGTTATATCGGGTTATGCCTAGTCGTCCTGACTGGATTCTTCGTTACGTTCAGCCTTCATGCTGGTTAGGTGCCAATACCCGCAAGCGTGACATTTATAGGCACTCTGCTCCATACGGTGAGCTCGCGTGCGTACACCTAGCTTTTCCCGCTCATGGCGGATAGCTTTAATCTCAGCCAACACTTCTAGTGCATCACGTCGTGTACGGTAAGCAATTTTACCGCGCGGCAATACGCACACCTTAGCCTTCTGAGCCGCCTTACGTGCCCTACTACTCTTATACTGGAGCGAGTTATTACGGGCGTGCTCACGCTCATAAACAAGCTTCTCAATCTTAGCCGCAAGGGTCTGATAGTCCCTATTCTTACGGCGGCGATGTGCCGCGTATCGCCCAATTCCTCGCGTGCGCCCGTATGCGGTTAGGGCTTGAGGTGTGGCATATACTGTGGGTTCCGGTAGCTTGGGTACCGGCGGCTTGGGCGATTCGGTACCCTGAGACTTCTTTTTCTTCTTGCTCATTATGCCGCCGCCTTATTATGGTTAATAGTGAGGGCGAGGCTGGTTAGGTGCCAGTTGCGGCAATGTTCGCACCTATAGTAGCGCTTTTCATTTCGTTCGCGGTAGTCTTCACCGAACATTGCGATTCGGCGCTTAGAGTTGCCGCGTAGTGCCGCTAGTGCTAGGTTTGCCGCCTGCCAGGTCTTATATCCTACCTTGCCGGTCTTTGAGCACTTGAGGGTTGTGCCCCAGATTCGGTTAATAGGTCGAGTGACGGGGATTCGTCGCTTTCGAGTGCGAGACATTGCGATACATTCCTTTCAAAATTAGTTGTACCCTCTATGTGGCGAGGGGGTTGTTTCTTGATTTTAATACTAACACATGCACTATGGGAAATAACACCAATAGGCATATATCTATTATGGCACACTGTGCCGTATTTCGCAAATTACGAAACGCCTAGAATTAGTTCTAAGCGTTCAATTATTCACGGGTAACACCTTATCCATATTCCACCTAAAACACCCCCAGAGGGCTTCCTATGCCCTTCCAGGGGTGTTCTAGGGGTATATATCAGCTGAGATTAACCAAGTATGGATTCTGCTAGAACCTGAAACCAGCCAAGGATACCCTCCTTAGCGGCTTCCTTAGCACACTTAGGCGCATCATAAGTCTCGGTAATAAGGGTGTTGAGCTGAGCTAGTGCCATATTAGAGTCACAGTCAAGGGTACCTCGAAGTTCCAGCAAAGCACGGCGGAACGTAGCATAAATGACCTCGGTCTGGGCATCCTTGAAAATGTCGCACAGCTCTCGGTGCAGGGTCTTCAGAATCTTATTCTGCTCTTCCGCCTCAGCGAGATACTGCGCACCATCTTCAAAGCTTGAAACCGGTAGGCGCGTCACGTCGCCCAAAGCAATAGGAAGGCTACCACCCATAGGCAAATAGAACAGGTTGCTAGGCGCGTCAGTATCACCCGCGAACAAGGTGCCAAGCAACATGTCAGTAGTATTGCCCTTAACCCATACGGTATTGCCTTCAATCTTGGTTACACGGAACATCAAATCACCGGGCGCAGGCTGTTTATTCCCCTTGGGCACGACATAGATGTCGCCTTCCTTGAACGTTCCAGAGTAGGCAAGGCGATTCGGGTATGAGTCATACCTCTTCAGGGTTACCGTTTCACCTTCAGGGGACGGTAGCTGGAAGTTCGTCTGTGATTTAAGGATTGAGTCGTAACATTCACGCATCTTAGCGCGGGCAATCATCAGCTTATTGTTGTCACTCATAATAACATTGCTAATGGAGTCGAAGAACTCTTCTAGTGCCGCCTTGAACACTTCAAGCTTCTCTGGGTTACCATCAGCAATATCAGCACCCGTAATGCCCTGTACGAGGTCGTAGAGCGTCTGTGAGTGCTTCTTGTCGCTCTTGGTGAACTTGCCCTTGTGGTACATGTATGATACTTCCGCTACAAGGGTGCTGTAGGAGCTGATAGCGGCGGGAATGTTGCGCGACCAGGCGTTTTGCTTGGATACGTACCATACGCCGGGGAACGTCGTAATAGAGTCCTGCTTGTAGTCGGTGTTTCCTCGAAGCTTGCAGACCGGCGCGCCGTCCTTATCTTCACCTACCCACAAGGCGTGGTAGTTGATTGAGCTAACATCATTACTCTTGAGAATAGCCTGCTTATCGTCGGTAGTAACGACAGTGTACAGCTGATATTCACGGTCAGCTTCGTAAGGGCTCTTCTTGGGGGCACGGGGTGACTCGGTGAGGATAATGCTACCGGGTTCGAGGTCGTTGAAATTAATGTTACTCATAGGGGTTTCCTTTGCTGTGTTGTGGGGTTGGTTATTGGGTTTCCCCGCCCCGCTACCTATTGTGTGTAGCGGGGCGGGGCCTATAGGGTGTGGCTACTGAATGTCCTGGTCTTCGCTTCGAGCTTCCCAGTCCTTGAAAGCACAGTAGGTTGAGGTTCGGGTATTCAGGTTGCCACGGGTGGAGTCCATCTGGAAGATGAAGCCACGTCGGGTGTTAGTGTAGGATGCGTGGTACTTCTTAGCGGAACCGTGGTAGGTGGTTGCCAGTTCCAGGTTGCGGAGGTTCGGGCGTGCCGCCTTGTTGTACGGTTCATCAAGTAGTGCCAGGTTGGAGTCGTCTTCCAGAGGTACGGATACGATGTCGTCCAGTGCGCTAAGGATTAGGCAGGGTACCGTGGCGTTCTTGGAGGTGAACGCGGCACGGGCGGTACTCTCGATAGGTGCACCGGAGCCGTCCTTGCTACGCTTAGGCTGGAGTTGCTTAATTGCCTTCTTGAGGGCGTTAGCGTCTACAGTGCCGCCTACAAGGTGTTCACCGGAAATGATGGAGGAGTCGTTAATTGCATCGTACACTGTGGTGGGGGTTGAAATACTGTAGGGGGTGTATTCACCCTCATGGGTTACGCTTACCTGAGAACGGAATAGGGGGGGTGTACACGGCGGTACCCTCAGTGTCAGTGGTTGCAAGCCAGAAAATGATAGCACCATTATTGAAACGTTCAGCACCGATACTCAAGGACAGGGTTTCGTCGGTAGTGGGGTGCGCTAGGGGTGCATCTTCAATGTGTACGGAAAGTGCTAGACCCTTGTCCTTGTGGAAGTTACCACGCAGAATGTCAATAACCTGGTCATCGGATTCTGCAAGGGTGAACGGCATATCAGCCTTGGTTGCGGTAACACGGTAATGGTCTACAGCGTACAGGCACAGCTTATCGTCTTCGTAACGGAGCATCAGGGGGTGATTGATACCGACAGGGTTAGCGTGGGCGGTCTTCATGATAGCGTCAATGGTCTTGCACAGTTCGTTGTAGTCTGCGGTCATCATTTCACCAGCATATACCCAGTCCAGTTCGTAAGGGTTAGTACCATAGAAGGCACCGTGGGAAATAGTGGAACTACGTACTACGTTTAGGACGTTGGTTACCTTGAAAGAGATACCCGGCTTCTTATCGCCGTCCTCGGTGTGGCATACTTCAAGAATGATAGGTTCTTCACTGTCGCCCATGCGCTCTGCGGCGGCGGTTAGCTTAGACACGTCCAAAGCGAACGGCTGAGCTTCTTTTACCTCAGTGCATTCCAGTACCTCGATTACGGGGATAATCTTCTCTGCAATGAGTCGGTAGCTAGGGTCGCCGGTAAGTCGGAAGGAAACAGTCTTTTCTTCCAGGTCAAGGATGGGCACTACCTTGCTCTTCTTAGTGAACTTGGAGAAGAATCGTGCCACCTCCTTGAGGTCGGTGCCTGCGATAGTGTATCGCATATTGTGTGCCATTGTGTAGCGTTCCTTTCGGTATCGTGTAAGCTAACCGCAAGCCAACCCCGCGGTACACTTCTATTATGGCACACCCCAACGGGGGTTGCAAATCCAAACAATGTGAAATGCAACACATGCCACCAGGGTAGCAAGGAAGCCCCCTCAGTTATCACCTAAGAGGGCTTCCTACCTATTAGCTCTTACCTAGAATTTCCTTGGTGTGCTTATCGAGCATAAGGTTATCTAGCTCCTGGTATGCCTTAGCGTTAGAGTCATCACCCTGTAGCGCTTCGGTAAGTCCGTCAATGGCGGCACGCTCCCTATCAACACTAGACATGCCAACCTTCTTACCCGAATACTCGGCGGGGCACAACCCATCTAGCGCTCGAACAGAATCGGCGGTCTTAATAGTCAGTTCCTTCAACTACTTATAGGACTGCATCTGAAGAATCTGAACCTCAATATCACCAATATTACCTAGTGCCTTATCGAGACGTTCAGTAATATTACTGATACCATCATTCACAATTTCCAAAGCTGATAGGTGCTTCAGGTGCTTTGCAGACAAGGCGCGAACAGCGGGGCTTGAAAGGTCTTCCTTAGTGCCCCGAATTTCTGCCTTAGCCTCATCAGCGGCTTTAGTGTGCAGGGCTGAAGCTACCTTGAGTTCATTCAGGTTAATTGCAATCTTTCCAGCGGCTACACGCATCTCTGAAAGGTTCTTCTGTAGGTTCTTGATGTCCAGGTCGTCGGTTTCGGTGTACACGGTTGCTCCAGTAATAATGTTGTAGATAGTCTCTTCATCTTCTTCGGGCAGGTAGGCGGTTAGCGCCTTATAGGTTTCCCGCTGTAGAATACTTGCCTTATGCTTGACCTGAAAATCGTTAGTCACATAAGGCGGGTTATCTACGAAACCTTCAGGTAGAATCTCGCACAGGTTACCAATCGCCGCCCGTAGACTGTCGCTGTGCGTGATGCGCTGGTACCGTTCAGCATCAGCAACAGCCATAAGAGTTGCATAATACACGTCGTTACTCAATTTTCAATGTTTCCCTTCTGGGTTAGAATAAGAAGCCAAACGTGGACATGAAGATTACCAACAGGATAAGCGGTGCAACACCGACTAGTACAAGGGTGAACAGCTGAGCCTGCCAAGGCAAACCCATATAGAACTCTACAATAGGTCGGAGGCGTTCAGGAATTTCTTCGTCCACCTCATCGCTATCTACCGGCTTTTCAGGGGTAGTGTCTTCCTGTACCAGATAGCACAGTTTCGGCTCTTCAACAGTGGGTTCATCATTCCAGCTGAGGGCGCGGATAGCCTGGCTGTAGTTACCAAAGGCACGCACACGCTCAGGGGTGATTGCTGGCACCTTCACCTTACCCTCGGGCTTACTCTTTTCTGCCGGGTTTTCTTCATCAGAATTTACACCTTCACTAATCTGCGCCTTGTACGCATTGAGCGGTTCACAGTTAGGGGTGCTCATAATAAGCTCATTGCTATCCTCGCTAGTCCACGCACCATTGAAAATCTTATCGTCATAGGTGCCGTTATTGATAGCTACGGTTGCGTGCTCCATGATAGGCCCATAGTTCACGGAGTTGCTCCAGATAACCTTCTTGTGGGTAGGGATATTACGCACAGCATACTGGACACAGTACTTCCATATAGGCTCAGTCACCTCATGGGTGAGTTGGCTGGTTCCGTTACTCACGTCTTCAAGGGAATACTTAAACTTGCTCTTAACAGTTTTCGTGCTGTAGTGGAAACTACACCATTCAACAAGGTATGCGAGAATGTTGATGCTTGCGGTTTCTTCGCCACCATACTCGCGGCACTGTCGCTGAATCCACCGAGGAAACACATAAGGGTATTCTGTGTCATGGAAGCTGTACTTGAGAATGTTTTTCCGTATACCGTTTTCATCGGTTTCAAATCTACCGCCTGGCAGATATTCAGCACCCTCATACCTTTCAGTGGTAGTAAGCGGGTAGGCATCTTTCAGGAATTGGTGCCACATCTTGCGCGTCGTTTCATTGGTGGGGCACATGATGCCGTGCGGGTCATGTACAGATACGCCGGGGGTGCTGTAGAGGATTGCCTGTCGGATAGTGGCGGCGGAGCCTACTTCCTCTATCATTGCCTCGTGGTACTCGTCATAGTATGACCCGGCGGGGCGTGATACGGCACTGTAATTATGTGACATGGTTGTTTCCTTTCGTTACTGTTCGGGGTGTACCCCCGCCCTAGTTATTGTACCACTAAGGCGGGGGTGGGGTGTGGGCGGGGCTTACAGCGCCTTGTAGGGGTCACCTTCGGCGGGGTCGAAGTGGAAGCGCTTTGCGAAGGTTTCCCAGGCGATTTCTGCTAGGGTCTTTTCGTCAAACTTTTCAGTATCTTCAATGTTGAAGGTCACGGTGAAGTCTTCAGTCGAGAGTACGTCCTGCATGTAGAGGTCATGGATAATATCGTACCCGTTTCGGGTGACAAACTCACTATCCAGCTTGAACGACAGGCGTTTCTGAGTGCTGTAGGGGCGTGTCTTGAAGCTCGCAATGAGGTACACATGGTTCGCAAGACCTTCGCCCTTAGTGTGGGTGTCGATGTACTTGAAGAGGTAGTTGTGAGTGTCTACTACTCGACCACCGCCAATGGTTGCGGCGAGGTAGTTCTCTACGGCGCACTTAGTAATGGGTTCACGCTCAGTATATACAACATATAGGTGGTCACTGTCGAGGTGTGCGTCAATAGGTGCTTCGTAGGGGTAGTACTCATCGCGGGACACGCGGTAGTAGCTTGCCATATTGTCGTCAGGGTTCACTACGTCATTGTGATGCGCATCTACAGGCTCATGGTTGCGGTACCACAGGTACTTACCTTCCAGGTCTTCGGTGATGCACATGTCGCCGTTGGTGTTGCAGAAGATGTATTCTTCCATGAGCTCAGTTAGGGGCACACGGATTGGCTCTGCATTAGATGCGTCGCTTGCCAGGTGGTATGCGTTGTTTGCAATGTCTTCAAAGCTGTAGGACGGCTTGATAGTATCGTACAGCTTCGCCATGTTATTGCGGCTGGTTACGCAGTACTTTGCGGGCATGAGTGCCTTACGGATAGGGGTAGTAATTGCCTGTGACATGATTTTCTCTTTCTATTAGGTGGTGGGACATTCCCAAAAGTCTTTAAAATAATTATGACACACCCTAGCATGGATTGCAAACCAAAATATTATGAAATAGGTCACATATGGGTATGAAAATCAGGTGGAGCCCAGCTCAGGGTGCAGACACACCCATAAGAGCTAGACCCCACCCGGTAGCGGTAGAACTAGATAGCTACAAGCTTTGTAATCACCTTACGCCAAAGGTAGCAGATGCCGAACACCTGCAACGCCAAGAACACTGCAATTAGGGCAATACCCGCTACAGCGCCATACTTTTGGAACGCCTCAATAGTAAAGCCTATAAAGAGCGCCAGTGACGCACATGTTGTGATAAACAAGAGCGCACCCATATCATCACGGTTACCCCACACGCTCTTATATGACCAGCTAACATTCTTAACCCGCGCGCTGTAAGAAGCCGCAAAAAGTATAGTAATAAGAGCAAGAGGAATAAGTAGAGCGGGCGGCAGGAAAAGCAAAAAGTTACTAGGCATATGAAATTTCATGTCCTGCGGCTCTGGGTCTTTAGTCAGCTGTGAGTCTTCATATGGATTAAGCCACAAGGAATCCGATTCACCTTCAGGAAACTTTTGTGCTTGAAGGTATACTTCTTTATCTCGTAGTGCCGCTTTCAAGTTATTACGGCGATTTTCGTTTGCTGTGCTCATCACTAATCCCGAGTTTCAGTAAAGGTTATGGTGTCAATATAGGTTTGGCTATCAATCTTAGTAAAGAAATCCTGCCCGTATTTAAGTTCACTGCTTGCTTTAAGCTCTTCAAGGGTGATATTGGCTTTTCCGGCTAGGTTCTGCCCTTCAGCTTCCGATGCGACACTGATTAGATGCTTACCCAGCTCTTTGCCGTATAGGTGACGCTCTAGGTTCTTCACCTTGGTAGAAATGTCCTGTACCGTCTTTAGGTACACCTTCAGGGTTTCCTGTTGGGTGGGAATAAGGTCATTCTCTAGCGTTTGGGCGTGGGCGATAGCGGCATCCACTTCTACACTTTCAGTGGCGGTCAGCTTGTTATACTTAACGCCTTTCAGGTTCTCTTTGAGTGCCTTGAGGGTGTCTCGCATAGTATCGAATGTGAGTGAGGTATCCCATGCCAGTAGAACAGCTTTACCTTGGGCAACATAAAGATGTTCCAGCTCTTCGTTTTCATTCACCTTGTTTTGGGCTTCCATGTATCCTTCTTGGTTTACTGTCTCAGGGTAGGGTGCGTGGCTTAGCGTATGGTGTGCCACTTTTTCTTTCCACATTTCGCCTAGTGTGGCGGCTTCTTCAGCTAGTTTTGCACAGAGCACATAGTGCGCCTGCCGGGTTGTCGCTTTTGGTATGTACATGGCTACACCGTCTAGCGTGTCATCCAAGAAGCTTTTCAGCTTGAGCTTTATCGGATTACTCACCGATTCTTCAACACTGGGGAATGTGAATGATTTAAGGGCTAGGTACTGGTCGTACATTACACCAAGAAGCCAGCCTACCTCGCCTGTCATGTATCGTAAATGTTCAGGTGTGATACGTTGCTTATATGCGCCCTTATGTAGCTTCAGATTGAGGCGTTGAAGCTCACCAAAATCAATGGGTGGGTTATACGGTTTCAGCTTTGCCGGTAGTGGCTTAGTGGCAAACCTTGAAGAAAACATGAACTATTCCCTTTCAGTAAGTTACGGTTGTGTAGTTAGGTTAGGTATGGTCATTATACCATAAGAAAAGCGGGGTGTAGTATCTACAAGACCTGAACCTTGCAGATACTACACCCCACCAATATTGGGTAAATTACCGTTTGTAGGTATTCCTTTTACGGGTATCCCTTGATTCAAAGCCCCAAAATGCCAATAATGCGAATCCCAGAATACTAGGAGGAACCAAAAGGATAAACAGAATATCGAAGAGCTTAAATAGCGGGATTGGAAGCCGACCAAGAAGAGCACCTACAACACCCACCACAAACATACACCATAGAAATTGAATGTAAGGCGAATAAGGGCGCAAATAAGAGTTGATGCGCTCCTTCATTGCCAGCTTTGTGTTACTGGCAGTTTCAGTATGCTCATTCTGGGTGGTGTTAGGACTCTCAGGCTCTATCATGAGGTCACCTTTCTGTAAGGGGTTGCTTGGGTGGGGTGCTACTTCTTGTATTCTTCGGGCGCAATTACCCACATAATAACCCCCGAAACCATTGCTACTATGCCGGTGATTACGCCAGCTGGAACCAACCCGACAAGCAAAAGTACGGGGGTGGCACACAGGCATACGTGGCAGATGGTAGCAAATAGTCCCCCGAAAAACTCGCGCTCTTCGTCTACTTTATTATTCTTTGAGTACATGCTCATGCTTGTTTCTCCTTTACTATGGTTAGGGGTGTTTTTGTGTTGCGGGGCGGGCGGCTGTAAGAGTCACCCGCCCCTATCACAGATTCCGTTTTACATGGTTCCTCGCAAGGTGCCATTGTATTCAAGAGCATCAAATTCATCCTTTGTGACCAAGCAATCTACTAGGACACTTGAAAGGACAAGCGTTGCAATTGAACCCAAGGCAACGTATCCAGCGAATGGGGCTTGAAAAATTGCCAATATGCCTGCTACAGGGAAAACGAGTATGGATAGCCCGAAAAGCCAAACAAAGAAAGCGGCAACCTTAAACCTGAAGGGGTGCTTCTTACTATCGGACGTGTCATAGGATAGTTCCACGCCTGACTCTCCGCTGTAGCGTTTAGGTGTTTCTGTATTTGCGACTGTCGCAGGGTCATCTACATATGTGATGGTGTGGTAGTCCCCGTACCCTTCAAGCATGGTTAGCACGTCGTCTAGGGTGGGAATGTCATTACGTGCAGGCTGTGCCCCTGAGTATATGTGTGACATGTACAGTAGGGTGATAGTATTATATGCTCGAAGGAACAAGGTTCCTTCATATTCATTATTGAGTGCTTCCGCATAATTAGGGACGCATAGGTTGGCAGGTATGACGTTACCGTTAGCGGTGTGTACATTATTCTGCTGAGCATTTGTGACTAGCCGCTCACCCTTTGGTACATGTCGCACGCTAATCTGGATACTGTACCGCACATCACGACCTTGTTGCAGTAGGTAGGTGCCATTCGAGTTGGTGCTGGTGCCCCAGAGGAGAGGGATTTTGCTTGAGAGTAGCTTGAGTAGGTTTACCTCATTGAGGGGCTTAGTTATGAACCCCATAATATAAGGGGCGGGGCTTCCTACGTTGGGCATAAACCTGAAGCTTGTGTCACCTGTCCAGCGGGCGGTGGTGATGTTTACTAGTAGTGCTTCTAGGTATACGTATTGGTTGTGGGTGAGCCCATGAAGGTCTAGGGCTTTGGTATTGTTCATGCTGTCTGCCTACTCTTTATCGTTGCGGGTATTGCGCAGTTCGGTAATTTCTTGCTCTAGGATTAGGCTGTCGAAGATGTGGTCGTTATCTTCGAGCTCGTTGTTGTAGATTCCTTCGAGCATACCTGCTACGTCTATGGTGTCGCCGGTGGGTGCTTCGTTTCCGATGCCTTTGAGGTATTCTTCGATTTCCTTGTTCTGCTTGTCTACGGAAGCGATTTCGCGGGCGCAGTGTTCGGCGTGGATTCGGTCGCGGGTTACCTGTACAGCATTGTTGAGTTTCTGGTGGGCGAGAATCAACTTGTCGTATAGGTTCTTATTGGAGGCGATGATGTTCTGGCATGACTTGTATTCACGCATGACTTGCTGAAGTTCAAAGTCTGATGCGGGTGCGGTGCTCTGGCGGATTCGTTCGCTCAGTAGTTCTGCTTCTTCGGTCTTGGTTTCATTGAGCTTGCGGTATTCCTGTAGGCGGCGCGCAATGTCTGCTAGTTTAGCTTCGTTAGCTTCCTGCTTCTTTGCTAGTTCTGCTAGTTCAGGCTGGGTAGCGAGGTTGATGGTGGGCATCGGGTGTCCTTTCAGGATGAGCTGTGCTTCTTCTGTCGTGGTGTTGAGTGTATCTGCGTATGCTAGGGTGGTTGCCCTGTCAATCTTCGCGATTTGGGCACCGGTGTAGGTGCCATCCTCGCTAGGTGTGATGTTGAGGTTCGCGATTCGGGGGTGAACTTCACCATTGAGAGCATGGGTTAGCTGTGCCACGTTTTCTAGGTTGATGATAGCTTGGTTGCTTACTTGGGCAGGTACTGGGGTGTTCCAGTTTCGGACAACATGTGTCGGGTTTGTCATGCGGGGCTTCCTTTTCGTCTTTCAGGGTATAGGGCTTTAACCCCGGTAGCAGTAGCTATTTTACCATATTTCAGGTGCCGCTAATACTGTTACCGGGGGTTTCCAGGTGTTACGCCTAGTTGAAGATGAGGTCAAAACCGGACGCTACATTGTTCTTCGTAAGGTATACGGTGCCACCAACGCGGGACATGCCGCGTGCCACAGAGGTGTTGTACAAGCGGGCACCCTGAATAACCTTCGCATATTCGAGCACGCGGGCACTGTCACCTACGATTGCGTGACCCGCAACAACAGCCTGCCCGGTAACCCATGCGTTACCGGTCACTAGCGCCTGGTTAGTGATACACGCTTCACCGCTTACACGGGCGTTACCGTTCACTACAGCATCTTCGAGTACGCGGGCGTTACCGGCTACGATGGCACTATCTGCTACCCATGCGCCGCCGCTGTGGGACAGGTTGCGTTCGTTTTCAATCCAGCCGCCTAGTTCACCGGCACGGGCAATGGTCACGCCTTCGCTGTTGGTGATGTCTTGCAGGGCTTGGACTCGTCGGACGATAGTACCGTTAGTGCTCTTAATAGCGATGTTGAGTAGTTCGTACTTCTTGCTGAACGGGTTCATGGTGTTTCCTTCTTTCGTGTGTCTTAGAGGTATTGGCTGTTAGGGGTTTGGGTTAGCACTCGATGGTTACGCTTAGCCCGCCGGTGGAGTCATGGAAGCTGTCAATGATTTTTACCTGGGTGTTGTGGTGCATGTTCTTGGTGAACTCTTCGAGTGCTTGGATTTCTTCCCCCTCAGCAACGCCGCCAATGATAAAGGTTCCATCTACAGGCTGGTTACTAGGTACGACCTGCCAGCTAGTGTCGCCGGTGCGTTCAAAGTCGCCGCGCGTTACGGTGATATTCTTGAATGACACGGGGATAGTAATTTCGCTTACTTCATTGTCATTTTCATAGGTGTCGATAATGACCGCGTATGCACCGAGGGTAATTCGTGCCATTTGAGTACTCCTTACATGGGGTATTGCCTTATAAGGGCTAACTAATTGTTATGTAACCATTATGGCACACTATAGCGGGGTGTGCAACTCAAAATCATGTGAAATAGGTAACAAGGTATAAAAAATACCCCCCTGAGTCATACGACCCAGAGGGGTAACCGAAAGGTTAGGGGCTAACTAGCCATTGTTTTCCCACGGGAAACCAGCATCAATGCCACGCTCAAGAAGCGGGATAAGCTCGAAACCCTTATCAGTCAGACCGCCAAGCGACCAGCGGCGCTCCTTAGCCTCCATATGAGCCGCCTCATAGCCTGCAAGGTTCCAGGTAAAGACGTTCACATGAGCCGGTACACGCTCATCAAGAACCTCATCGACAGTGTACTCAGAACCCCACCACTTACGGGCGTTGAGGCTCTGCTCATCACTAATGATAAGGATACGGTCATGACCATTATAAGACTCACGCAGAGCCTTAGCGGTATCAGTACCACCACGAGCGGACGGCATGTCATTATCAACAACGCGCAACAGGTCATTAGAGGTAATCTTAACCTTCTCAACCTGAGTATCGAACGCCACAATATCAACGCGACCCTTATTCTTCAGAGCAAAGGCGGCGGCGAACATGTTAGCGGCATCCTGACGTGACAGAGAGCTACGCTCAGAAAGGCGGCTACCCATAGAGCCGGAACGGTCAAGAAGAAGCAGGGTACGACCCGGCAACTCCGGCACATTATCCAGTACGTTATTAGCACCTGCCTGTAGTGCGGCGGCAAAGTCCAGCGGCGCGTTCTTGTATGCGGCAAGGAAGTTAATCGGCATGGTCTTCGCACGCACAATAGCGTCCTTATCACGCAACTTACGGTTAATCTTCTCGATAGTATCGTAAGACACACCCGCGTTGCTGATACGGTTCAGGTTCATACGAAGCGCCTGGTAGCCCATATGGTCAATGAGGTTATCCCACACCTCAGCCGGGATAACACCAATAGTGCCCGCAATTACCTCGTGGGTGAGACGCGCATCCTTGATGATACGGTCTGCGGTTTCCTTGTCGGAAAGAACCTTAATCTTCTCTTCCTTGGTGAGGTTCAAGAAGTCACGGCGAGCCGCCATGATGGAAAGCTCTTCAAGGTTCGGCTCACGACCGTAAGCAGAATCAATGATAGTGCCGTACAGGTTCTCACGGTACTTATCAGACGGCTTCGGGTGAACAAGGTTCACAACATCAGCAAGAGTGAAAGCACCCTTAGCCATACGACCCTGCCACTTCAGAACACTGTTCTCAGTAACAGACTTATTCAAAGCATCAGAGATGCCACGCTTCACAGCAGACGGCACCTTACGACCAAAACGGGCAAACCAGTAAGCAAGGAACTCACTAGACTCGTCCAGACGACCGATAGCGGCGGCAACAAGGGCACGGTTACCACCAGTCAAACCAGCCTCCAGGCGTGCATGAACAGCTTCAGCGGCAATCATTGCCGGTACAGCACGAAGACCCGCCTCCTGACGAAGCCAACCAATCAGACCCTCAAGCCACACATTATCGTCCGCAACCTGGGCAACAAGCTTAGCGATACGGTCAGCACGCGCATCAGCCTTCTCATAGAACGTATCCTCATTCAAAGAAGTAACAGCCGCTAGGAACAGCTCAGCCTTCGGGGTACGCTTCCAGCCGGTACCACCCTCAAAAGTGGTGATACGCTCACCGGTAGTGGTAATCTCGTTGGTTGCCTTATTAGCGGTCAAGTGGTTCTTAATGTTGAATCGACCCATGATAGGGTTTCCTTCCTGTAGTTAGTGTTTGGTCTTTGGGGTGGCTGGCTATTGCCCCTTATCTGTTGTTGTTTGCTTGTTTTTGGGTAAAAGAAATGGAGGCGTAGAGAACCAGCCATGTCGAGGGTAGTTACTAGCCGACAAGGGCGACCAGTTTCGTTGCAAATTTACAGATTTGTTTGAAGTAACTCGACAAATTCACATCTACGCCCCCAAAGGGGAGCAAATATATTACACTATATTCGCTAGTGCCCGTAGCAGGTTTGACTCTGCGTGCCACCCTTACAGGTGCAACACCCCCTATTGGGGTGCGGGCTTTGTAGTATTGGAATTGTAGAGAATGGAGCTTATCGAGGGCAGTTTGACTAGTCTAAAGGCAACTAGTTCATGATTCTAAGCAATTCCCAAAATTGTTGAAGTAACTCGATAATCGCGCTTCTACAATTCCAAGTGTAGCACAAGGGTTATGTCCCCTGCAAGTGTTCATAACAGGTTTGACTCTGTGTGCCAGCCTTTCGGTGCAACACCCCGGTTAGGGGTATGAACTGTTGTTGTGTTGAGAGTCCAGAGAATTAGTCTCAATCGAGGTTGTATTTAACTAGCCCGCCGGTTATTAGCCAGCAGGTGATTAGTTGTTAGCAATTTCCCATAATTGTTTAGAAGTAACTCGATTGAATCGCTTCTGTACTCTCAAGTTTATTATAGCAAACATTGTTCGTGTTTGCAAGTGCCCGTAGCAGGTTCGACCCTGCGTGCCTACCAAACACCCACCCTTATGGCGGTACAGGCTCCATAGGAGGTCTTGACTCCCGAAAACTAACAGAATAGTAAGTGCTTCAGGTTTCCCTGTCGTCCTTACATATATAACTATAACGTACCTGTGCGGGGTGCGCAAGCCGAAAACTAACTATTTTCGTGTGGGCTTCGTCACACCCGCTTTACTGGGTGATGTACGCTTCGATTCGACCGTTGCCGCAGTGGACAATATGAGTATTCTTAGCCTTGACACGTCCGGTAGTGGTGTTGGTGTACATGTTGGTGGTTGCCGCGAGGGTGTATCGGAACCACTGGTCAGGGGTGCCACCCTTTTCCATCTTGCGGATTGCGGGTGCTAGGTTGCTTGAGTTGAGGCGTTCTAGGGTCGCGCGGCGGGTGATGGTGGTGGTGGTTCGCCCCTTCTTGTCGTTGAGTCGGAGGGCGGTGATGGTTCCGGTCTTCTTGTTGTATTCGAGGGTGATTCGCTGACGGGTTTGCTTGTTGCGGCGGGTGAAGAGCTTAAACAGGTTCATGATAGGTTCCTTTCGGTGTGTAGCGGCTTGTATACCCCCCTATAAGGTGTGTCCCTATAGGGGGGGGTGTATTGGGTTTGGGGTTAGGGCTTTTCTACTACCTCAGCGATAAGGTGGAAGATGCCAATGTTATCTTCTTCGACGGTGACGTTCTGGAAGCCGTAGCGCTTACCGTCACCGAGCGGGTTATCTAGGGTGACTGCGAGAAGCTGAACAATGATGCTACAGCGGGCGATAGCTACCCAGGTTTCCATGTCGCTATCAGTCATATTGTCGCTGTAGTATGCCACTACGGGGTTAGGGATGGGTAGTACGAACTCGCCGTATTCGTCCCAGGTGTCGGTGTCGAGAATTTCGGCGGTTGCAATGTTTGCGCCATTGCCGTTCTTTTCGTCGAACTCGTAGCTAATGTTTGCAATAACGTTCATGGCGGGTTCCTTTCTCAGGTGGTGAATCCTATAGGGGTTTCTATAGGTTGTTCTGGGGTTTCCCCCTTGCTTATATAACTATTATGCCACATCCTAGCCGGGTGTGCAACTTGAAACCATGTGAACCTAGTCACATATCAACTATAATACCGCAATACCCCCTAGTAATAGTTCCCCTAGGGGGGGTATTGCCTATAGGTGGTTATCGAAGCTCACGAATCCACCTGAACACGTTACGGCGGGTAAATTCCTTGTTCATCTCAGCCTCTAGAGCTTCCAGTCGTTCGGTATCTACAGAGCGGGCGTTCACCAATGCCATATAGTCACGGGCAACCTCGGAGCCACGGATAGCCTGCGGCACGTACAAACCACACTTACAACCCGTGTTGTGGTTCTTGGACTTCAGGCAAAAGGTGTGAACCGTTCCGCAATTAAACAGAGACGCTGTGAACTTGAAAGCCGCCAACAGGTCACGGTCACTGTTCGGGGTGTTATGCCCCGAAATCTCAAACTCACCGTTAGCCGTGTAGTGTAGGATGGTGTCACCCTCGAAGATGCTGTTTTGTATCTTGGTTTCACCTTCAACATTCAGAGTTGCCTCACCCTTGATGGTTACCCGCTCATAGGTGCCACCAATGATGGTAGCAGAGTCGGTCATCTCGCAGTCAGTGAAAGTACCACCCTGGATATTGGCGTTACCGGATACGGTACTACGGGTAAGGTCTACCTTTGGGGCGTTTACCTTTGCGTTGCCTTCGATAATGTTTCCACCCATAATGTTCTTTGCCGCTTCATTGAGTACATAGGTGCCCTTACGGAGGGTGTCGGTGACTAGACCGGGGGTATTAGTTTCCAGGTCTTCAACATAGGTGCCAATATTGCCGCGAACACTACTCATGTACCCATTGTAGATGATGTGCCCTGCGCGGTTATAAAAAGCCTTCCGGGAATCATAGTGAATTACATGCAGGTGAGCAAGGTCGAACAGGGTACCCTTGTATGCTTCCTTTAGGTTAGGGGTGCCGGTGGTAGACGGGTCGCGGGGCGCGCGCCATACAGGGATGAGCATGCTCGCCTTGAGTGACTTACCATACCTTGCAATACAGATAGGCATTTCATGACTCCTAACGGGTAGTTACTAGTGGGCTTCCGGGGGCTAACCCCCTGTATGTATAACCATTATGGCACACTGTAGGTATGGGTCGCAAATCTAAACAATATGAAATACGACACACCGATATTATGGCATTAAGAAACCCCCCAGTGGTAGTTCCTCTAGGGGGTTTCTTTGGTTACCTATAAGGTTAGGCGGTCAGTTCCAACGGCTCCGGGTCAGCGTAACGCATAACAATGTTGCCACTGTAACGCCCAAGGTGGGTAATCTTAAACTCAAGCGGGAACGTCTGAGCATCAACCATAAGAGCCGCAATATCACGCAGAATAGGCGAGGTGAGCGGGAACTCAGCCTCAAACTCATAACCACCGGTGCTAACCGTCGCAAACAGGGACTTCATGGAACCATCAAGCTCGCCCAGGTCGTCATCCTGTCGAATCTGGAAGCCGGTAGCAGTCAAGTCCTGGTCGTTAATAGTGGCAATATCTTCAGGGTCGAACTTGCCGTCAAAGAAGCCGAGGATAGTGAAGTCGGAAACGGAAATGCTGTTTTCGTTCATGGTAGAGATGGTTCTCCTTGTGATTGGAAAATCTGAGATATACCACCTCATCAAGTTATACGCCTACTAAGCGTTCAAGGTGGCACCCACCCAGTGTATCAGTAATTCTGAATGGGTGCCAACCAGCCCGTGTACCCCGTATTGGGTTAGTACGCAATGAAGTCGTGAACCTCATGCCCACTAAGGAGATTCCGCCAACTATTGCGCATTGCTTCCTGTCGCTTGAGGTCATGCATTGCTACGTACTTCTTGTACAGCTTAGGTTCTTTGATACGTGCCAGTTCCCAGCCGATGCACTTGCAGGTGGTGTCGTGCTGTTCAGGGTTTCGGCAGTATCGGGTAACTCCGTCGGTGAAGGTATGCAGTTTGTCTACACGGTTATAGATGCTCTGCATATTCCATGCCATGCGCACCATACCGTCGAGGTTGGCGGCAGTGTATCCGTCCTCGTCAAGCGGGTACGCGGGTTACCGGCACAGAGTCACGCTTCACATGACCACCTACAAACTGGGTGAGAGAACGGACAGGAATGGTCACAGTCTTATCTTCGTGGTTCCAGGTCACGCCTTGCAGGTTATCAAAGTCTTCCAGAAAGAACAAGGGGGCACTCTGACGGCGCACCGTGATAGTAATCAGTTCCTTACCTACCTGCTGAAGCTTACGAAGCTCAGGGCACAGGATAGGGTAGGGGCTAATATCCTCGCTAGTAGTACCGTAGGGGGCAGTATTTGCCCACTGCTCGGCTTGTGCAATATCCTCTAGAGTTAGGGGTCGCACCTCATACGGCACGGTGACACTCTTGTGTGCAGGCATTATAGTTATCCTTTCCTGTGCGGGTAGTTTTCCTTTGTGGTGGTATCTGTAACCACCATTCATATAATCATTATGACACACTCTAAACCCCTACGCAAGCCAGAATTACATGAAATAGGTCACATAAAGAATTGGGTAAAGCGAAACCCCCTAGAGGGACTACCACTAGGGGGTTCTACTCAGTAGGACACACTACTACTTCTTATTGTTCGCCTTCAGCTTTGCCAGCTCATCATCCAGGGCGGAATCAACAGCCAGAGCGTCCAGCTCATCGAAGCCGTCCTTTACAGGGTCAGCCATAATCTCCTGACGACCCTGAAGACGTGCCTCCTCACGGGCGATACGCTCTTCCCACTCATTCATAGGCGAGCTCAGGTTAGTACCATTGACGTTAATGCTCTCGGTAGCGTCAAGGATACGACCCATAGCCTCATTCGTCTTATGACGTGCCAGAAGCTCATCACGCTGGTGGTGAGCCGCCGCCAGCTTCTCACGTGCATCACTCAGCTGACCCTTCAGAGAATCAACACGCGGAGTAGCAACCTTAATCTGCTCCTCAAGCTTCTCAGCGGTCTTCTCAGCGTTAGTACGGTTCTTCAGGGCGATACGTGCCAGACCGTCAAACTTATCAGCCTGAGCCTCAGCCTCGGTACGTGCCGGGTCACCAACCTCAAGCTTCTCAGCCTGAGCACGGAACTCATCAGCCTTATTAGAAGCCGCCTGAGCCTTAACCTGCCACTCCTGAACCTTGCCCAGTTCCTTCTTATGGTCAGACTCCATGATGCGCAGGTTACCGATAACCTCAGCAACATTAGCCTCCGCTACACGAATCTCTTCCTTGTAGTCACGGATAAGCTGGTTCAGCATCTCCTGCGGGTCTTCCGCCTTATCAATTGCGGTGTTAATCTTTGCGCGAATGAGGTTGTTGAAACGTGCAAAAATGCTGTTCTTATTCTTACCCATTGTGGGTTTACCTAACCTTTCGTGGTTAATGTGTGGAACATGGGAGTCACCCCCGCGTGCAAGTCATACAAGCCTTGCAGTTTTGCGGCTAGGTGAGCCAAGGATTTCCCTTGACGGTGACCCTCAAGCTGACCGAAGCCAACCCTGGTCTTGACATGGTTAGTGTCCGTTTAACCTCTCCCGTCTCTCACAGGCGAGGATACCACACCCTAGAGTGTGTTACGAGCCTCCTACCGGAATCGAACCGGTGACCCCCTGTTTACAAGACAGATACTCTACCAACTGAGCTAAGAAGGCGGGGTGTCCTAATACGCTTTGCATGACCTTTTATAGTCACATTCAGAGTATCAGGTTCCTGGGTCAAAATCTAGTGTGCTAGTTTCTTGTTAGCGACTGGAGCCAACCCTGCATAGGTTTAAATGGTGTATCGAAGTGTTGCAAAAACAACCATTCGTTGCACATTTAATTCATAACAGTTTCACCTGTTATAGGTACCCTACGATACCTCTAGCCCATCGCGCGAACGCTTAGGGTTACATATAACCAAACCAAGATAACTAAGGTAGCTCTTGCATCCAGTTTTTGTTGCCCCGTGAAGGCACTCAAATCTGCATCTCGTCAAAAAACAATGGGGTGGTTACAGAAAATGCAACCGGGACGGTGGATGCGATTAGCTTACCTTCTCAAGGGAGCTGTCGGTAAAGACTGACCATTAGCTTTGATTCGATTATAGGTTTAGAGTAACACAATGTATGACTACATCAGTTTTCTCTTTACCTTGTACTTATAGTATGCCACAAGTCGCCGGTTTTAGCAACAATAGACGACAGAAACATACAAACTTGCACAGATTGGATTAACGGTTAATCATACATTCACTATAAGTCTTCCTTATGCGGGGCGGGTCGGGTATCACTACCCGGCGGTGACCCTCAAGCTGACCGAAGCCGACCCTGGCCTTGACACGATTAGTGCCCGTTTAGCCTCTCCCGTCTCTCACAGGCGAGGTGTTGTACCGATTATAGCATAGTTATCACCTAAGTAGCAGTATTGGTGCTTTTGCGTTTGTAGGTGCGTCCATTGGAATGAATACTAGGTTCTTTGGCGTATCGACGTGTGAGGCAGATGTGAAGCGCCAAATTAAGTAGGTGCGAAACCATGAGCACAGTATTATCCGTAATGCCGATGCCTGCAAGGGCTTTAGAAACTGCGATAATGGACGCGGCAACACACGCCAACTCAAAGGCGATAGTAAAGACGAAAATCAGTACCGCCGGGACACGATGATACTTAAAAAGGTACGTCCGCCAAAGCTGAACAGCAAAGACATACCCAAAAGCGCTACCGATAACCCTACAGGCGATAGAGATGAGGCTCACGCCGGTAAGTGTTGCTACCCAGAGCATCACCGATAGGGGGTTAGCCCACATGTCCATTTGGGTTCTCCTTGTTCCTCTAGAGGGGGTAACACTTTAGGTTGCCACCTTGTGCGCTACCCCCTGTCGTGTTGGGGTGGTTGTTCGTTTAGTTATTCACGTCTCGAACGTTCACCTTGAAGTCACCCTTAGTGTTTACGCCGTCCTTGGGTGCAACGATGGTGATGTCGCCGTCCTGGTACTGCTTCTTGGTGCCGATAGCATAAGCATAGTCTACGTCTTCAACAATGATACGCACCTTAGAGCGGGGTACGGTGTTGCTGTACAGTTCGCCTTCCTGGGTTCGCAGGGTGTAGTTTAGGTACACTTCGTAGCTAGTGTTCAGGGTGCCGTCCTGTGCTGAAGCATCTGAGTGGTCTGCTGTAAGCTTCCCCTTCCTTTCGTTATACGACGTATCGGTGTCACTGTTGATGTGGGGGTGCTCTTCACCCGTGAGGTGCTGACGGGTTGTAAGGTTAGCGTTGATTACTACAGCTTCCTTAGCCTTCTCAGTAGGTTCGGGGCTAGGGGTTGCCGTTGCGGTAGCGGTTTCTTCTACCTTATTTGCAGTATTGGTACTGGAACAGCCAGTGAGCGCGATAGCACCGATAAGGGCGGCGGCGGTCAGCTTAGAGAACTTCATTACTTGGGTTCCTTTCAAGGGGTGTGGGTTGTTGCTAACAGGTTTAGCGGGTCTGAATAGAAATACAGGGGGAATCTACGAAAGCTTCCAGGGCGCGCTTAGGGCTTCCCGCGTCAGCGGTACGGTTAAGGTACATAGGGTACGAGCCATCCCCGCGTGTACGGGGAATATGGTAGATGAGTTAAGGATTTTCCTTAACGGTGACCCTCAAGCCGGGTAACCCAGCTATCCTGGCCTTGGCGTGTAACCTAAAGGCTACCCGCCCGTTTATACTCTCCCGTCTCTCACAGGCGAGGTGTTCCCTCATTACTGAGGTTGTTTATGCTTCCGCATGTAGGCGTTCTGCTTCACGGCGGATATTGATTGCGGCGTTGAGGTCGCGGTCAATCACAGCGTGGCAGTGTCCACACTTATATACACGGTCGTTTAGGGCAAGCTTAGCGTCAGGTCGTTTGCCACAGTTGCTACAGGTCTGTGATGACGGGTAGTAACGGTCGATGACCTGAACGGCTGAACCATACCAAGCGGCTTTGTATTCGAGCTGGTTTCGGAATGTACCGAAAGCTACGTCAAGTACTGCCCGGTTGAGTCCGGCTTTCTGGGCTACGTTCTTACCGGGGTTTTCGATAGTTCCTGATGCTGATGCAGTCATTCCGGCGACGTTAAGGTCTTCAATGCCAATGAGCGGGTACCGGGTGGTTAGATTTTTAGTGAGCTGATGCAGTCCGGTTTCGCGGCGTAGCGCTACGATATGGTGGGTCTTTGCCAGCTTACGGACGGTTACCTTACGGCGATTAGAACCCTTGACCTGTCGCGCGATTTTCTGCTGAAGCTTAGCGATACGCTTCTCAGCCTGCTTGAGCCAGCGCGGGTTTTCGACGGTGGGGCTGGTTTCATTAGTGAAGTTCACGCCACTATCGGGGCTAAAACGCTTAGGCGCGCCAGTATCAGAGAGCGCCGCCATATACTTAACACCAAGGTCTACACCTACCGCGCCCGCATTTTTCTGCTTACGGGTAAGCTTAGGTGCAGGTACAGTTGTTTCCACGAGGAAGGATACATACCAGCGGTCAGCTACCTGGGACACGGTGAAAGACTTAATTACGCCACCCTTGCGGATAGTACGCATCATACGGCGAGTATTACCGTGGACACGGAAAGTGCCAAGGTGTGCAAGGCGAACATGACGGTAATCACTGATAGTAGGGGTGCCCTTGTCGCCGCGACGCTTCATGCGTGCTTTAGCATCATGGTATGCAGGTTCACCGCGCAGGTACACGGTTCCGTAACCACCCATCGCTTCCGGTGCGTAACTAGTAAAAGAGTCACTATTAGATGCACGGCTCTTAAACTTAGGTGTACCCATCTTACCGCCCGCGCGCTTACCAGTACGTGAATCAAAAAAGTTCTTGAGCGCCTTATCAGCAGACATCAACCCTGAAACAAGGACACGGCGGCTAACAGTGTGAAGCCACGGCTCCTTAGAGCGTTCACCTTCGCCCCACACTTCGCCTACAGGCGCGCCCTCTTCAATAGCCTTAGCACAGACAGGGTGACGGGCAATTTCCGGGGTGAGGTAATTCTTGGCGAACGCCATATAACCCTGCGTCTTAAACTTCGGGTCTTCCTTAGTGAGAGTCTTCAGCTCAGCCTTAATCTCGTCATCAGACACGCCTTCATTATGGCGCTTCACCCAATACTCATTACGGGTACGCATAACCTCAGTGTTATAACCAACAAGCATATTATAGGCAAAGCGAGATGCACCACCATCACGACCCAAAGCAACCAACTGCTCCTGGGTAGGGTCAAGACAAAACTTAAACGCAACGTGACGTTCTACAGTGTCCGGTGAGGTACTAGAGGTTTCAGTAGTGGTAGACATTCTTAAAACTTCCTGATTGGATATATGGGAGGAGCCTTCCTTGCATGTACGGGGAAAACCTGTTGCTGTGGAAGTTCCACAGTACTTGCTCCGAGCCTTCCTCGCATGTACGGGGAAAACCCACAGTTCGGACACACGAAGGGCTGGAGCTTCGAGCCTTCCTCGCATGTACGGGGAAAACGCTTCCTGACTAGGCTAAATGCCTGGCCGTTTAACCTCTCCCAGTCTCTCACAGGCGAGGATACCACACTATAAAGTGTGTTATGTGCCCCCTGTGGGATTTGAACCCACGACCTGCGGATTAAAAGTCCGTAGCTCTGACCTGGCTGAGCTAAAGGGGCTTACAAGGAACAACTATACAGTGCTCGTTCCTGGTTTGCAAATCACTATTTCCACTGGGGCATAGATTACGGGGTGTAAAAACAGGGTGTGCGATAGGTTGCTGATTCATCTCTCGCACACCCTGGCTTATCACATGTTTATTTACTTGCGTCGCTTACCGCGAGTCAGGAAGGCGTTGGATACAATCTTGAAGTGGGCACGGTTAGCAATTTCACGGCGAGGCTTACCGTCCTTGAAGTACCAGACGATGCCTTCGGCGGTCTGACCGGGCGCTACCTGAGACTCTACAGAGTCCGCCTGCTCAAGGGCGGCAAAGCCGTTACCTACCCACTCAATATCGAGTACGGGTACCCAGAGGTTCGCGTCCTTGAATAGGGTTTCAACATTATCGTTAGATGCGTGGAAGGCGCGGAAATCGGGCTGGTCACCGGTAGCAAACTTGAAGGTGCCCCTAATCTTGTTGCAGAACAGTTCACCCTGCACCCATTCACCCGGCTTGAGCTGGTCGAACACGTGGGCGTAGCGGCGGTAACCGTCAAGGTACTGCTTCCAATTCTTACTATCCATTGCGTCTACCTTGATGGAGCGGTCACGGTTAGCAATACGAATCTCGTCGGTATCAATATCACGCCAAACGGTCATAGAGGTGCCGTCAATCTTCTCGGTAGCGTACACGTCCTTTGCGGTGATGCTATCCAGGAAGTCGGTAGGGATATTCTGGACGCGCTCAGCATCGGTCTTAGTAATGAAGTTAGGGAACGCTTCTAGACCGTAGTCACCCCCGGCGAGAATCTTCTCCTCGACATGCTTAGTGATGATGCCATCGAAGTAGGTGTCCACTTCTTCCTGAGTAGCATCTTCAGCCAAGCCTTCAAACTCAGAGACAGGCAAAATGAGACCCTGCGACAGGGTTTCACGTAGGTACATGGTGCGTAGCACTACACCTTCAATGTAGTGCCCGTTAATAACGCGGGTCGCCTTCTTGCCACAGATAGGCTCAAACGCCGGGTGCTTAGTGTTGAGGATTGAGTCAATCTCAAAGTATACACCCTTGTCGCCTTCGGTCATGGTCTTAGGCGCTACAACCCACCACAGGGTGCCAGCGGGTCGGACGGCATGAATCTTATCAGCAGGGGCGTTACATTCCTTCACTTCTTCAATGGTGACAATGTGTGCAAGGTGTCGGATACCGTCTACGGCGGTAGAAGTCATAATAGTATTTTCCTTTTCGTTGGAGTTTATGAGGGTTTACCCCCCGGTGGTGTGGAACATCGGGGGGGGTAAGAGTTTTGGGTCAGTTCATTTCAATCCTATTGTCCTTGAGGGTCAGAATACCGTCTTCAAAGTCTACCTCGCCAATATCATCGGCGTTTACGCGAATAATCTTCAGGAGAGCAAAGAAGTCGGGGTCAAAAGTCGTAAGGTCGATAGTAAATCGGGATTCCTCTACAGCCGCCACAATGTGCGCACCGAGGGCACCATCTTCTTCCACGTGGGTATCAATGGCGATTGCCTCGGGAACAAAGCCTTCAAACATGAGGTCGGAAAGCTCATCGGGGGTTACGAAAGATAACGAGATACCTTCCCAAGCAATTGCGGGGGTCTGAAGTTCAATAGTCATTGGGTGCTTCCTTTCGATAGGTCTATTGTAGCGGGTTTAGCGCCTTACTGGAAGTCATCTATCACTTCCTCGCTACACTTCTATTATGGCACACTCTAAGTAGGTGTGCAACCTGAAATCATGTGAAATAGGACACACACATAATAAGGGTATAGAAAAGCCCCTAGCACACACAATCACACTAGGGGCTTCTTAGTCATATATGGTCTACCAATGAGAGGCGAACGCAGGCAACTCACGGGCAACACTCTCAAAATCCGTACCGACAAACGAGCCAGCACCATTCATCTTAGTATTGCCTTCCACCTTCTTATTCATAAGGCGAACAGAGCCATACACCCACGCCGTATCACACACGGTACAGGAACCATCTAGACGGGATTCACCGAACACCTGTGCCTTATCGTAGACCCATGACGTGCCACCAACCCAGGTGCGCCCGTGTACCTTAGCTTCACCATAGATGAGAGGTGAACCATACACGAAAGCATTACCGGAAACTTCCGCCTGCTGTGCCACCTGCGCATCATCTTTAACAACAGCTGAACTATACACGATAGCGTCATCATGAACCCAAGCGCCGCCGTCCTGTGACAGGTTGCCGGTTCCTTGAACCCAGCCGCCTAGAGCCCCCTTCGGGGCGATAAGCTTACCGTCGCTAGTGTACACATCATTCAGAGCACGGATACGGTAGACAGTCACCCCGTTATCGAGTTGCTTGCTAATATCCGTCAGCTCGTATTTCTTACTTGCTTTATTAGCCATAATAATTACTGCAATCCTTTCGTTCCCCCCCCGCATGTGCTGGGCTTTCCTAGAGCCAGGTTCAACCTCGCGGTTTCGTGGTCTACCACTGAATCTGGACGCAATGCAAACATGGTGACAGTAACACGCCTTATCTCTGTGGGGCTGGTAATAGGGGTATAGTGGTGAATATTAAGAAAATCTGTAAAGTAGTACCAATTTTGGATAATCTCCTGGGGTTTTACCTTACATTGGTACTACTTTTACCATCTTTCATCTTTAGTGTTACGCCATATAACCTAAAATGACTACTTGAGCGTAACAACACTTTGGAACACCCGGCCCACCCCATGTGGACAGTGAGGGCGATAGAAGCTTGCCCCTAGTATCCTACTTGTAAAACCGGGCTTGAGTGTACTGCGGAGTTCGCCTGCAATGAGAGTTGCATCATAGTTGTAGACATAGTATGACCGCTGTTCCGTGTCTTCTACTATGGTGTAGCCACTGGATGCATGTATTGTGACGTGCACAACCGCGATAATATCTCCGTAGGCTTTCAAGCCTTCACGAACACGCCAGTTCCCACTCCAAAGTGTTTTGAGTGTAACTGTCGGTTCTGAGGTCTGAGAGTTCCATGTGATACGTAAAACTTCGGCACCCTTTAGGCTCACCTCTTGACGGGTGTGGGGTGAAAGCTTGTAGCGACCATTTTTGATAGCCTGTACTGCCCGTTGCCAAAAGTAAGCGTGCTGTTGCTCGGACATGCTGTGAATGTCGCCTCCACGTGGAGAGAAATTTGATTCCATTGTCATGGAGCCTTTCATAGATAGAACCACCCCGCATAGGCGGGTGGAATGGTTGCAATGTTAGCCGCCGGAGGTGCCGCCGCCGGACTTGGAACCGCCACCAAAGCCACCCTTAGAGCCACCGCTAGAGGAACCACCAGACTTGGAGCCACCACCGGACGAAGAGCCAGAACCGCTATTGCTACCGCCACTCTTAGAGCCAGAGTTAGAGTTGCTACCGTTATTGGAGGAGCCGCTGTTGCTACCGGACTTGCTATCACTCTTGGAGTTATTAGAAGAGCCGTTGCTGTTGCCGTTGGAGCCGCTACCGTTGTTGTTCTTGTTAGCGTTATTGTTGTCGTTGTTCGGCTTGTTGTTATTGGTATCATTATTATTGCCGGACTTGTTGGCGGCTACAGCACCTGCCGCCGCTCCAGCCGCCGCACCTGCACCTGCCGCCGCCGCGTTACCACCATTATTGTTGGTGGTGCCGCTATTGCCGCTAGAAGAGCTGTTGCTACCGTTAGAGGTACCGGAATTAGACTTAGTGCTGTTACTAGTGGTCGGCTTATAGTTGTAACGTTCAGTGGTGACTACCTTACCGTCCTTCACGCCCGCCTTAGCTTTAGCGGCACGGTAAGAATCAGCGAAAGAACCACCGCTAGAGGGCACACCCTGGTAGACGGTTCCCTTATTGGGCATACTAGTGCTACCGCCCTGCAAGGAAGAACCTACAGCGGGTACGTTACCGTTGTAGTGGCTGTTACTATAACCGTAGCCACCGCCGCCGTTATTGTTCTGACCCATCATGTACCCGATGTAGTACCAGATAAACATGCTGGTTCCACTATTGCTACCGTGGGCATCACCGCCGCCGCCGCCGTTATTAATATTGATGTTAGTACCACCATTATTATTAGACGGGCTACTAGTAGGCGAAGCTGAGGGGGTGCCACTAACCGACGGGCTGGCACTCGCGGTTGCCGATTCAGAAGCAGAAACAGACGGCGAAGCAGAAGCGGAAGCAGTTTCAGTAGCTTCACAGCTAGTATCCTCAGCACGGGTACCATCTTCAACCTTCTGGCACACACGGACATACTCAATGCCCTGCGTACTGAACGGAGTCTCACTAGGGGTAGGCTGAGTATTAGTCTCGGGGACACTACAACCCGAGAGGATTAGAGCACCAGCACCAGCGGTAGCGATAGCCTTCAGAAGCCGGTTAGGGCGCGGGTTATTGTCAATAGTGGGCGCGTCTTCATTCCAGGCGTGCAGGGCGCTCTGTGCGACTTTCTGAACATCTGGAACGTTATTGTGAGATGAGGTGGTATTCATGTGTATATGGCTCCTTAGATAGAAAATAGGGGTGTGCTAGTCACATAATGCGACAATCTATAAAACATTATAACACACCCCCTTGCTTGTCACTAATCACGATAAGCAAGGGGGTGTCCGGGGCTTCCAATACCCAATATACCACCAACTAACAATCTAGCGCAAGATATTGAGTCCAGGCATTATGTATGAGGGTAAATGAAATGCGTTCAGTGTACCACCTTGCGGCAATACACTGAACGCATGATAGGTTACTCGTTCACTATGGGTAGCATTGTCTCGGCACTACCCGTGGGAATATGAATAATGATGCGACTCTTCAAGAATCGGGCATTGGATTCTTCTATATTGCCACGTACAGGGAATAGGTCAAACGGGTCATAGTAACTATCTAGAACACACAGTTCCTTACCCGCTTCCAGGTCAGCACCCTTCACCTGGTACTCGACAATATGTTCTATACGCGCCTCTTTATCTGTAGCGGGCAGGTCATCTTTGAGAGTTACCTCATACTCTGGCTTATTCCTTATGCGCGCGGTCTGAGTGACTAGGGTACCGTCTTTTTTGCGCCCTATCCACCTGTACCGGGTACCGGTAGCGTTAGTACGCAGATTGCTGATGGGGTAGGAGGTGTTGCCGCCTTCCATTATATTACCGTCAGCATTGAGGTAATAGGTCACAGTGTGAGTGTAGAGTGCATTATCCGCCTCTTCTACACGCGCTTCCTTACGCATTTCTATAATTAACCATACAGACCATACTATGAATAGAAGCAAAGCTGTTGTGAGGAGCATATTGAAAGCCGCGTTGTCGAAGATGTCTTTATCCATAGGTAATCCTTACTTACTAGAGGTGCAACCGGGGTGCTCAATCACTAGGGGGTGCACCCTTTAGGTCTAGCGTTTAGTCACTGTAGTTATCTGATTCCGGGGGGGGTAGCTGGCAACGAGTTTAGATACCTAAACGTTTCAATAACCGCTTCAAGTTCCCTAAAGTTCTCGGCCGTGATAGGTGCCTTACCTGCATGTAGACCTGCACCCATATACACATAGAAGTCGCCACGCCTAATCTTATAACAGGACACAGTGAAGCGCGTACCAGATTTACCTGTGAAACTAATCAGTGTATCATCCCACCCCCAGTACCCGTCTTCATCATCAATGAACACGTCATGAAAAAGACCGGGGTTAGTAGCTTCGAGTGCTTCAGTGAACTCTATCTTCTCGAAACGGTTAGCCGGGTCACAATGAACCCAAACCGAAACAGTATCTTCCGCACCCTTATCGCCTCGATGGTTAAGGTCATACACTAGGTGGTCACCCTTAGCCCAACGTGATTTAAGGTAAGCATCAATATCCTTCCGTGTGATAGGGATACCCGACAGCTTAGCCGACTCCTCATGAAGGCGCGCCTTTTCCTGCTTCTCAGCCTCAATCTTTGCCCGTTCCTCAGCAGAGATAGGCGGCAATTTCATGCACGCCTCCTGTGGCAGGGTTTTACCCCTGCCGGTAGGCATCGCCAAAGCCATGAGTCCCTTGAATTTCTGTGGGGGTTGCGGCGCTTGAGGCTTATGCGTATAAACGACCTCAACTAGCCCATCATGTTCCCCAAGAACCGTGATACTCACTATATTACCATTATGGCAATGTTCCTCGTTTGCGTCGTTTGCGTCTTCGCTATTTTCCCAAAACGGTAGCTTCACCAGTATTACCTTCCTTAATTAGCTATCCGAAACGCCCTGTGCGGGGGTCAAAGAGTCCACGTACATAAACGCATCAAAGACAGCTTCAAGCTCCGCTAGGCTCTGTTCCGTAACAAACAATGCACCACCATGCTTGCCGGTGTACATGCTTATATCAAACCCACGGTGAATCTTATAACAGGAAACATGGAAACCAGTACCAGACTCACCCCTAAAGGTAACCCACGTTTCCTCCCAGTAGTCATACTGCTCCAAGTCCCAACCGTCGAGGGTTACATCGTGAAACATGCCATGGTTACGGTCAGCGAGTGCTTTCATAAAACCTCGCGGATTACGGTGGTTCTCCAAATTACGGCAATGAACCATAACAGTAATAACGTCGCCCTTATCCTCATGCTCATGGTACTCAAAATCCCGCACAGTAGCTTCAGGGTAACGCTCTTCCAGATACGCCTCAACCTGCTCCCCTGTGAAACGAATAGGCGACACAGTAACCGGCGCGCCCTCACGTTCCTTCTTGCTCTTAGAGGTTAGCGACTCTAAGGCACGCTTGATTAGGCTCTTCACTTGACTAATTTCCTATCAGTAAATGTAAATAAAACGTAAACACTCAATGTCTAGCACACCTGCAAAAGGTACAGCTACACACCACTAGAATACAAGAAAAACCCTCCCTAAGTCCAGCAAGGCGATAAGCCAAACCAGACCCAGGAAGGGCTTCAAAACAACCACCTACAAAAAAGGTGCCAAGTACCCCCGGCGGGAATCGAACCCGCACGACTTGTGTAGGAGACAAGTGCTCTATCCGTTAAGCTACAGGGGCGAAAAGCGGGTGAAGGTATCAACTCACCAAAAATGGTGCCGTCTACATCAACCCCCACCCAACCGAGGTGTAAAAACTAGTCGTATCACTGCAAGTACTCAGACCCGAAAGAATGAACACAAACAGCCCTACTGACCTGTCAAAAGCTGAACCACCACTTTAGCAGTCCAACCGCGCCCCTAACGGGATTTGAACCCGTGACCTCCGCCGTGAGAAGGCGGTATCCTAGACCAACTAGACCATAGGGGCAAAAGGGTAACAACCATGAAATGACTGCCACCTAAGTACCCCTCACAGGATTTGAACCTGTAACCCCGTGGTTCGTAGCCACGTGCTCTATCCATGTTGAGCTAGAGGGGTGTAAAGCTCTCCCGCCAGGACTCGAACCTGGAACCAGACGATTAACAGTCGCCTGCTCTGCCATTGAGCTACGAGAGAATATAGAGAAACAACCACTAGTCAGGTACACGCACACGGAAAGAAAGATTAAGAAACATGACGTGCAACCAAAACAAAGGGCACATTTCCCTTAGAAGCCTGGAGTGGAATCGAACCACCATCTCCCGGCGACGAAGCAACAATAACCGTAACACCAACTCTGGAAAAGGGAACCAGTCATGTATACTTCGGCGTTCAGGCGCATCACCAAATGCTACCAAGCCAAACGTGAAAGTGTGCTGGTACCGAGCCAGCAACCACCGCTACGGGTCGCTTGAGCCTACCCCATGAGTATGAGGAGGGTCTAACATTCTGTTAGACGGTGACCCTCAAGCCAGCCTAAACCGACCCTGGTCTTGACACTACCCGAAAGCAATGTCCGTTTAACCTCTCCCGTCTCTCACAGGCGAGGATACCACACCCTAGAGTGTGTTACGAGCCTCCTACCGGACTCGAACCTGTGACCCACGCCGTGTAAAGGCGTTGCTCTACCAACTGAGCTAAAGGGGCGAAACGCATACTAACTGTCCACTATCTCTTCCATCAACCAGTGAGGAAACCGCGCCCATTGCCCGTATGCGAGAGGCAAAAGCCCGGTACAGTAGTCCCTGCTGGACTTGAACCAGCGACACCCACCGTATCAGAGTGGTGCTCTAACCTGCTGAGCTAAGAGACTGAATATGGGCACTTCAACTAGCGAAGAACCCCAATAGGTTTAAACAGTGTATCGGATTGTTACATGTTTAATTCATAACAAGTAAGCCCTGTTATAGGCACCCTACGATACCTCTAGCCCCTCGCCAAGTGGCTTAGGGTTACATATATAACCGTACCAAGATAACTAATCTTTGCCCCCATATTTTCATCTCGTCAAAGACGGTGGATGAATTTACTTGCCTTAAATTTGCATAGAATGGAATCAAAGTTAATTATACGACGGCTTGTATAGTGGCAACACCTATAGGGGGTTGCCTTGCGGTCTGTACGGGGCTTGAACCCGCGACCTCCGCCGTGACAGGGCGGTGCTCTACCTGCTGAGCTAACAGACCAGGGTACGCCACTATGAGTGGCATATATACTATCCGCTTAGGATAGTAGTTCACATTCGAGGGTGGTACACCCTAGAAGAATGTGTTACGCACAGCCTGCCGGATTTGAACCGACACCTCCGTCACCCGGCGCACTACCCGATTATACTAAGGCTGTTGCCGCACCCCTACAAGCCGTTCACGTGATTAACTCGTATGATGCCCCTCGAGGCTCATGACAACCTCAAGGCATGACATGTTTTAAATAAAAATGTACAGCCAACATGCCAAAACTGCACAGAGTGCACCCTGTGGGGCTCGAACCCACGACCCGGCGGTTAAGAGCCGCCTGCTCTACCAGCTGAGCTAAAGATGCGCGGCGTACTAGTTTTATGAAGGTTCAGTACGCCTTAAACCTTGTGATTTTGGAAAAACGACTTTTGTCTTTAGTAAGCTTCCTGAAAGGAGTTAAGTAAAAAAGGAAGCTTACCGAGCATCTTACAGGACTCGAACCTATGACCTCCACCTCACATGGTGACGCTCTTCCTGACTGAGCTAAAGATGCTATCACAGCACAAGTCGCCTATTCACATAGGCAATATTGTACTATGACACCCCCAGAGAGGAATCGCGACTTCACATTCCAGGGCTAGAGGCTCATCACCCCTAGATAATTGCAACGCACCATATGGTGCGTTAAGTACGTCCTACGGGAATCGAACCCGTGCCACTTGTCCCAGTCGGTGAATCCAGGGCTCTACCACCTGAGCTAAGGACGTTACCGTACCCTAAGTAACCACCAAAGGGTACACCCAAAGGCTCGCGACTTCCTCTGAGCTTGGTGCATTTAATGTTGTGATGTTGGAGTATAGTCAATGCACCCAGACCATACCAAGTACGCCCGGAGGGACTTGAACCCTCACGTCCGAAGACACTGGAACCTAAATCCGGCACGTCTACCAATTCCGCCACGAGCGCTTATGCAAGACGTTGCATCTTGCAGAGTGGACCGTGCGGGAATCGAACCCGCGACCTCCTGCTTGCAAAGCAGGCGCTCTACCAATTGAGCTAACAGCCCTCACCCTTCAGTATTGTATCTGACTGAAGGGGTGTTTGTCAAGAAGCTTTATGGGCTTCTTGTTTGTGCCCCCTGTGGGATTTGAACCCACGACCTGCGGATTAAAAGTCCGTAGCTCTGACCTGACTGAGCTAAAGGGGCAAGGATTTGTATTCGATTAAGAAATATCAGATGGTAACTCGGGTTACCCCGAACCTTGTTTATCAATTGTACCACATGCTTCTTACTGTATGCAACTCAGTATTGTGTAATTTATGCCACAATACTATGCACGCATAGCTGGTAGAGCAGTGGACTGAGCCTGCCCCATGAATATGAGGCGGGTCTAACATTCTGTTAGGCGGTGACCCTCAAGCCAGCCTAAGCTGACCCTGGTCTTGACACGTTAATGTCCGTTTAACCTCTCCCGTCTCTCACAGGCGAGGGTATCACACCCGAAAGTGTGTTACGTACCCCCAACGGGATTTGAACCCGTGTCCTTGCCGTGAAAGGGCAATATCCTTGGCCGCTAGACGATAGGGGCTTGTGTTGCATACCAGCTTTTCAGCTGAGTACATGTTTCATTATAGCACTCCCTGGCGGGGTATGCAACTCGACTTTCTGTGTTTTGTGTCACGTTCAGTCGTTTGTCAGTATTCCTCATTGTGTAAGCTGTCGGGGGCTCTCGATAACCCCGGCGGCTTATATAACTATTATGGCACAGTATTTTCTGTGTTGCAAGTCGATTTCATGTGATGTGCATCACTTTTTGGTATACATGCATGATAGGCTATTGCCCCAATGAGTATCGCTCAAGGGAATAGTGTTACCTACCATGCGTATACAGCCCAGCAGGAATCGCAATAGTCGTACTTGCAACCTTCCGGGTGGGGTCGATAGTGACGGCGTGTTGCGCGGTCTTCGTAGTCCGCATCAACTTCACCCGTGGCATTGTATGCCTGGGCGATAATTGCAAGGTCTTCACCGTTGCGCCACGGGTAGTAGACCCTCCGCTTCTCTGCCTCTTCTAGGACGAGGCGCTTACCACCTTTCCAGTGCCAATGGCTGTAGCGCCCATCGCGTGCCTTATGCTTTTTGGTTACTGACTTGCGCTTCAAGGTAGTTGAACCTTTCTATCTAATAGGTTAGTGGCATACTGTCTTCGTATGCTGTTGCTACAGGTGACGACCTGTGTATCTCAATTATATCAAATATACCCCCGGTTAGGTGCTGTTTGACCTGTGCGGGGGTATGTTTGTTTTGTGTTACGAGATGGTGAGCTTTCCGGTGGTGAAGTTTACGGTTAGGTTGCCGGTGTGTACCTGGGTGGTTCCGTCTTCGTTGCGGGTGTCGTAGGTGCATTGTGCGTGGTATGCGTCATCTTCTACGTGTTCCTTGTATGCTTTGAGGTTGCTACAGGGTTTGCCGGTAATCTTGGTGGCTTCTTTGAGTGCTCGCTCTTCTACAGCGTATACGTTGAAGTGGATGGGTACCTGCGGGTTGTCAATTTCAAAGAACTTTCCTTTGAAGTTGAACGCTACTGCGGGGGTTTCACGCTCCGGGTGGTTCCATAGTTCGCCGGGGTTGTTCTTTACGCCGGTGCTGTGGAACGGTAGCGCATAGAAGAAGTCGAAGTTCTCTTCTACGTAGTGGATGGAGTCACCACATGCGAGGGCAACACCAATGTCGCACGCGCCTTCACAGTTGAGGTGCCCGAGGCGGGTGATTCGGAAGTCGCTACGGTAGAGCATGTTGATAGGCTTACCTGCTTCGGCTTCCTTGATGAACTCGGGGTTGTTTTCAATGGGGAAGGCAATGTATTCGACTTCGGTCTTGAATAGCATATTAGTACTCCTCGGGTAGGTGACAGTGCCCTATATATGGGGCTAGTGGACAATATGAACACTCTTATTATGGCACACTCTAGTGCGGGTTGCAACTTAAAAACACGTGAATTAAGTCATAAGGCATGAATATACCCCCCACCCCGTGAATTAATCACCCACAGGATAAGGGGGTATGCACTCTAGAGGGTTGCCACCAAGGAAGCCAGAATAGAGCACACAATAATAGATGCACCCAAACCGGCAAACATGAGCGTAGCCGTCTTACCCACAGCAACCGGCGGCTCGCAATACCTAGACAAGAAACCCAGAGTAAACATCATAATGGTTAAAGATGTTGCACCCATAAAAAGCCCCTTAGTAAGGCTGGGCTGGGTACCGAGAATGATAATAGCAACACCTATAGCGATACTAGGGGGAACATTGTAGATAATGCCCAGCTTATCAATCGTCTTACCCCGCTTGGCGAACCAAATAATACCTGTATATGCGGCTAGAACTAGAAATAAGGCGCCAAAGAATATCAGTATCACCAGTATTGTCATCGGGTCTTTAGTGCCCGCATCAGCGGTAGCTAGAACCATAACCTATCACCTTTCATTAGCTGATTCCTTTACGGCTGGCGTATTCACCCTCTGGAATCCACCTGTAGAAGTCGTTCTCTGCAACATATTCAGCGGTAACATATCCACCCCGCGCACCAGGTGCCCCTTCGTAATGGTAGGTACGCCCCGGCTTCACATTTATTTCAAGACTTGAACCCCATAGATTCACGATTGGGTAGTATGTTTCCCCTTCATGGGTTTTAGGTTCGTTCCATAGTACATGGAACTTCCTGCTCGGGTAGCGGGGGTATGCAAGCTTGAAGCATTGGCTTTTGCGGTACCTACGGAATAGTCGCAGGCGGTCGTAGTCCTTGTCTTTACCGTCAAGCACCATATCTAGGTTGTATCGTGCCATGTATTCCGGTCGGTCTTCGATAAGCTCTTCCGGCGGGGGTTGCTTATAAGCTAGGAGGTGTTTGAGGATGAGCTTAGCGGCTTCCAGGTAATCTTTACCCTGCTCTGCGTAATGAATTAGTGGCACTAGTCCAAGGTCTAGGCGGGGTGTAAACAGTAGCCATGCCCGGTCTTCATATGATAGGTCAGCAACTTTATTTACTTCTTTTTCTAGAACCTTATTTAGTTCCTGTCGCGCTTTAGCTGAATCACAAACCCAACGTGTATCTTTGATTGGTTGCCCAAGTGCCATTGGGGGGTGACAATGAATAGTGCCGAAGAGCGGGTTGGTGTGGGTGCAGTATTTATCACTCAACAGCTTATCGTAATCTTTATCAAGGTGGAAGAAGGGGGTAGGGTCTTCCAATTTCAGGTTACCCCATAGGCGCTTCTTCTTGAACTTCCTCCACTGGTTAGTGAGTATGTCAGCTGGAACACCCAGCAGGTTAGCTACAGCTGGCATACCGCCGTCTACGTAGATGTCCATGAGTAGCTGTTTCCTGCCGATGAGTGCTATTGCCGTGTGTGGGGTCGGCATGGTTCCACTGAACCAAAAATTAGTGTCCTGGAACCGGTTAAACACGCTAGGTATAACAATACCGTTTACCATGATTGGTTACGCCTTTCCTTAGAAGTACTTAGAAACAACCTTAGAGAACAGGTATGTTGCTAGAGCGGTTCCGGTTGCCATTGCCAGGAACCCTAGTACGTATGAGATGACAGTGGGGATTCCAGGGTTTACGCCATGCGCCTCAAATGTGGGCGATACGATAATACCCCAGAATATTGCGCCACCAATTAGATTTAAACCGCCTAGTATCCACCCGGCGATTGTGGCATTGTCTTCGTCTTTAGTGAAGAGTCCTACTAGGGCGGCGGGGATGATAGTCAGTAGCGCGTTGATGATGCCGGGTAGCACGAAGGATACCCATATTGGGGCGGTCTTAAAAAACCCGGTCGGGTCGGTGAACATGTTTACAAAATCAACGAACATGGCGGGCTACTTCTTTCGTTTGTATAGTATTCATTCTTTTATTCTACCAGTGGTGCTATTGCTGGGTCTAGTAAGCTGGGTTACTGCATCTTGCAGGTTCCCCTATATGTATACTGAAGCGCCGTAAGAGCACTCTTTAGTGGTTATGCTCTTACGGCGCTTAGATATTCCTATATGGTTATTCGTGTCCGTTGTGTAGTTCTGCTTGTCGCAGGCTTCCGGTATCGACCGGGACGGTAATACCGGAGGAGGTGATGGGCGGCGGCTCTGTGGTGCGCATACGTTGCCATACGCTTAATGCTACACCTACGAGGACTAGCCCGTTGCCGATGATGTTGGTGTAGCTACCTACTAGGATATAGTAGCTGACCCAGCACGCAACATTGAGAACTGTTACGGTTTTGAGTGCTACAAAGTTTTCTAGTAGCGCCATGACAAGTCCGGTTAGTCCACCTAGTAGCGCTAGGGTACCGGGTGACCATAAGCCCCGCCCAAGGATGCCGTACTGCGTGACGGCGGCGGTACCGACTGCTACACTCATTGATGCACCACGGTAGATGGGTGACTGGACGAACGTTAGCCGATTCTCGAATAGTAACATGATGTAGTATGCGAGGTTTACTAGGTTCATGGCTAGAACGCCTGTTTGTCCTAGTAGGAATGATTGGGCGGCGGTTAGCGCGCACATTCCTAGACTAATGTTTCTGACCCAGGTGCGGTTTGCGTACCCAATAAAGAACAGCCCGGCGCTCACGCCTAGACCAAGTATCTGCACAGTGATGTTTGCTGGTGCTGTCAGCATATGTTCGCCTGTGTCCTTTCCTAATAGTGGTGGGTACGTCCCGTGTTGTGGGCAAAAATGCACCCCCCCCCCGGCGGTTTAAACACTATGGTTTGTGACCCGATAAGGGAGGGGTGTTTGAGGTTAGTTTACGGTTCCGGTTGCTTCTTTGAGCTTGTCTCGCCCGTAGTTGTATAGGGTGATTGAGTGGTCAAGGAAGTTTTTAGCTTCCCGAAGTCGTTTCATTTGAATGTCGTAGGTGGTTAGCTCTTCAAGTCCTTCGTAGGGGATTGCTGTGAAGTCTTCGTTGAGGGTTTGCGCTACGTCGTTTGTGAAGGCGAACCTGTGGGTGTCGATGTCGTTTGAGAGCTTAACCAGGTCAGCGTATAGTGACTGATTGGTTTTGGCTAGGGTGCCGTCATTGATTTTCTCTTCAATGTTGATGGTGTTGAAGTTCGCGTATGCCTCTGTTACGGCTTCTACACGCTTCGTGTCAAGCTCTTCTTGCTTGAGGGCGACTAGGGTACGGTCTGCTTCAAGCTGTAGCTCATATAGGGCTTCAAGCTTTACACCAATGTTCGCTAGTACTTCGTCCATTTCAGGGGTGTGCATTGTGCGCCTTTTCCTTTCCTGGGATGGGTTATTTCGGGAAACGCCTATAATGCATCAATTATGGCACACCTTACGGCTGGTTGCAAGCTCAAAAGGTATAACCTGTACCACGCCCCAATAAGGGCATAAGGAAAGCCCCTAACCTAAGAGAGTTCATGCTCTATAGGTTAGGGGCTTATGTGTGCTGTGCTCTACACCATCTACGCTAGAGGTATTCAACCTCTGAGTCTAGAGGCTCTAGAGTAGGCTCAGCTTCCTTCTTAGTATCCTTAGCGGCGTTGTTGATTCCGCTACCAATAGCTCGACCGGTTACAGTTGCCTGAATCAGATCACGAACATCAAGTCCTAGTCCGGCGGTAACCTTGTCCATGCTGGTCATGATGTCGCCAACCATCTGCCCGGTGTTACCTTCACCGTACATGGTGATGCTATCAACGTTATTCAGCGGCTCAGATACGGCGCGGGCAACTTCAGGTAGGACATTGACAAGCATCTCGATAACAGCGGCATCCTTCATCTTGAGCATTGCCTCTGCCTTCTTGTCTAGACCGTCTGCTTCTGCTTCAAGCTTGAGGCGTACTGCTTCTGCTTCTGCTTCACCACGTAGGCGGATTGCGTCTGCTTCTGCTTCTGCCGTCATCTTGAGAGCTTCCGCTTCCTGCTGGCGGCGGTACGCCTCAGCTTCAGCGGTCATCTTCAGCACTTCTGCCTCCTGCTGTCGGCGGTACGCCTCAGCTTCGGACTTCTTCATGCTCTCGAACAGTTCAGCCTGTGCACGCTGTTCACGTGCTCGACGTTCAGTGTTCGCGGTTTCTTCAACCTCAGCGACTAGGGTCTGCTTTCGGACTTCGACTTCCTTAGCCTTGACTAGCGCTTCCTTTTCCTGTCGGACAATGTTAGCGTTAGCGCGGGCGGCTTCGGTTCGGCTTCGCTGGTTCTCGAACTCAGTCTCAAATGCGGCTTCAGCGATTGCTCGTTCCTTCTCAGCTTCAGCCTTGAGCTGACTCTTAGAGATTTCGAGCTCGTTCTGCCTCTTAGCGATTTCCTTATCAGCGGCGACACGTGCGTCGTTTGCGAGCTTTTCAGAGCTTGCCTGCTGTTCCTCAATCTTCTGGGTTGCGATAGCCTTAGCGGTTGCCGCTTCCTGTCGAATCTTTTCGGTATTATCGGCACCGAGGTTGTCGATAACACCCTTATCGTCACGGACGGTCTGAATGTTGAACGCCACGATTTCTAGACCCATTTCCTCTAGGTCGTTCGTCGCGTTCTCCTGAACCTTGTTAGCGAGCTGTTGCCTATCCTGAACGATAGCCTTCAACTCCATTTCACCAATGATGGAACGTAGGTGACCTTCAAGGGTTTCACGTACCGAGTCAGCGATTTCAATATCAGTCCTACCGAGGAAGTTACGGGCGGCAACCTCGAACAGTTCCTTACGGTCTAGACCGATACGCACCTTCACTTCAGCTTCCGCCTGCACGTTGATAAAGTCGTTAGTAGGGGTGCTACCGTTAGTCTTCACATCGATAGATACCATGCTTGCGGTCATGGAGTCTACACGCTCAATGAACGGGACACGCCAACCAGTCTTACCCTGTAGTACACGGATTCCACGGCGACCTGAGATGACCTTCACCTCACCGGGGCTTGCCGATACGATACCCGCCATGAAGATTGCCACACCGATACCAATGATGATGAGTGCGGCTACGGCGATAATTAGTAGGTTCGCTACTTGCATTATGTAGTTATTCTTTCTGTCGTAGGACATTGCAGATTCACAGGTTGCCGCACCCTGCGGGTTCGTGTCATAAACCTTTAGAGTGTTTAACTTGAAGGGGTTCCCGTGAACCTTGATGTTTCCTAGTGTACACGTCATGGTGTGCATGTATCAACTCTGCGGGCGTGTCTCACCAACTCTCATGACTTGATAGCAGAAAGAAAAGGGGCACCTACCTGCTACTGTTAGCGAGTAGGTGCCCCTTACGCGGGTGCATATTGTTCGGTTAGATGAAGAAATATTCTTCTACAACATGGTTAATGATTTTACCGTTCACACCTGCGTGCTGTTCACGATTATCACACACCTGCTGGTCATAATGAGTAAACCTATGGTACGGGCGACTATTGTTCTTACCCGTGGGTTTACCTTCATGCTTAGCCCACGCCTGCGTACCTTCATAACGCCATTCAAAGCTCTCGGCGCGGTGGGTAGGCATCATCTTCATACACGGCTTATAAGTGCCGTCTTCGGTACAGAACGTATGCTGTAACGTTTCGCCGTTAAACTCTTCCACATAGTTCTGTACCTGAATAGGGGTGTCGTCATTATGCTCATTGACACGGCACGTATGCGGGGTAATGTAATCCACACCGGCAATGATTCCAATAAGGGCGGCAACAAACCCGAACGCTAGAAGAAACTGCTTAGCCCGCCTGATTAGATTTTCCACTTCAGGTTCTTCCCCGGCTTAACCTTCTTCTTAGGGCGGATAATGGGGCGGGTTGCCATGTACCCCATTGCGCCGCCAGCCCGCTTACGCTTCCTAGCGGCTTCTTCCTCGCGGCGCTTAGCTTCCTCCGCTTCACGTTCGCGGTCTACTGGCATTTCTGCGCTTACCCAGAAACCGGAGCCGTAGTAGTTTCCGTCTTCATATGCGTCGGTGCCTTCAATGTTGATGACCTTGTTCTTCATGTAGATGAAGATGTTGAAGCCTTCGTGATAGCGGTCGTCGTACTCTTTGATTTCCTCATAATCAACATTCATAACGGCGGCATCTAGGGGTTCACCGACATAATCTGATTCAATGACGGCGCTACCATTGCCACAGTCGCAACCCCAGTTAGGGCGAATCTTGACAGTGTATCCGTTATCAAGCTCAATGTAGGTAGAGGTTAGCTTCATAATACGGCGACCGATGAGGGCGTTCTTGAGGAACTGGTAGAACTCGCCGGAGTCGAAATTGTCTTCACTGAGGCGGGGGTACTTGTTGGTTTCCGCGGTTTCCATAATGGCTGGTTTCCTTTCCGTTAATGGATACGGTGTACTACTTCATCTTACTGTCGATTTCGGTGCCAATGACGTTCTTGATGATGTCTAGTACGGTGTGGGATTCTTGCCAGTCTACCCAGGTTAGTACGTCTAGGGTTGCGTAGGTGGGTAGGGTTTCGAGAAGCCCTGCAAGGTGGCTAGTAGCTTCCTTGATTTCGTTGTAGCGTTCCTTCAACTCGTCGCCGGTGAGCCATTCCTGCTGGGTTACGGGCGGCACGTTTTCTACGGGCGGGTTGGTGAGCTTGTACAGCTTTTCCAGCTCATCATCTTCGATAATGAACTCGCCCTCACCATGTTCTAGCTCACAGTTAGCGAGCGCCTTTTTAATATAAACGATTAGGGTGTTGATGTTGATGTTCGCTACAGCTTCAGCTACACCCTGCCCCTTATGTTCGTAGTGGGCTAGTTCAGAGTATGCGTAGTCATGTACGGGTTCAATGAAGAAGCTGGTGCGCACAAAGTCTGGGATGTTGTGCGGGTTGCCGTACTTGTTGTGCTTGTGTGCTAGGGCGTAGTATGCGAGCACGTGTAGCTTAGCGTTGATGGGGTTGTTTTCCACCTTGTAGTAGGTGTTGGTTACGAACGTGTAGTCGCCGTGTGTGTACCCGTCGATATGGTATTCAGCTCCCTCCCAGCCGATAATATCCTCATTGGGGACATAGTATCCGCCGTTGTTGCGGTCAATATGCAGGGTTGCACCTAGTATGTTGTACCAGTGGGCACCGGTTGCCTTGTCGTGGTGGTAGCTTACGAGGGCGTTTACGTAGCGCTCTAGAGCGTCTTCTCGTTCCATGTTAGAGCCTTTCTATGGGGTGTTAGTCATGACGGTTAGGGTGGGGTACCACGTTCTACCTAACCCCCAACCATATAGATACGGGGGTTAGGGGTTAGGTAGGTGCGCTTTAGAATCGGTGGATATTGCGGTCGATAACAGAGTTGATGGTGACCCACGCCCAGCCGTCTTCCTCTACGGTGAACTCAAGGTCTGTACCGAGGTATTCACCTTCTTTGAGTGCTTCGTGACCGTCCAGCTGTCGAGTATCGATACTGTCAATGTAGGCGGTAACGTCCTGGGTGAGCTCTAGTGGGTCTTTGGGGTCGATAACACCTACGGGGTAGCCGTATTTGTCGCAGAACTCTACCATAGGAAGACCGTCGTCTTCGTAGTCTTCCTTCACAGCGTCAATGTAAATAACGTCGCGCCACACAGCCCGCTCGATAAGCTCTTCCAAGGGAACGTTCTTAATGGGCTTGAAACTCAATGAGAAGGTGATAGGTTCAATTGCGCGCTTCTCAATAGGCGGCAGTTCAGTCATGACTAATTCCTTTCAGGGGTGGGGGTATCTTAGTGTCTTGCTGGAAGTTATCTATCACTTCCTTGTTATATTTCTATTATGACACACCCATAACCCCTATGCAAGCCAGATTTAGGTGAAATAGCTCACGTAGGGGTTATAAGGGGTAACAGCTACAAGGGGGCTAATTATGTATTGAGAATTATTGCCCAGCGCAATATACCACAACCCACCTTCCTGCCTTCTACCTTTGGGTAGCAGAGGTACCAAAGGTAACGTACATACTTCCGGTATCCGATACGTAAATATCACGAATCTTGAAAGTTGGACTGAACCACCGACCCCACTTGAACTTCTTACTCACTAGTACATTAGGGTTCTTCATGGCTTCCAGGGGGGCATCAAGAATCTTCCTATCACGCATTAGAAGAGCGACTGTGTTTTAGAGCCGTCTACAGCACCAAACCTTACACGAGCAAAAATACAGGTATTGAAAATACTTAGTGTGGCGTGGGCGCTTGGTTCTTCCAGCAGAGCAAGCCCCTTCATAATATCGCGGGGCATGGCAAATGGCTTGTTTCCACGATAGACAATATCCTCACTAATGCAATCTTTCAGCTCACTATCGCGTTTACTACCGAGGTGTACATCATCTACACAGATAAGATTTACAACACTCATGGTCTTACATTTCCTTCCTTGTTTGGCTTATAGGTGCATTATACATCTATAGGGGTTAGCTTGGGCGGATTACTTAGGGGTTGTTGGGGTAGGCTTAGTAATCGTAATAGTCTTGCGGGTTACCGTAGGGGCTACCATTATCATTCTCGTAATCGTCGTAATCATCACCAGGGACATAAGCATCACAATACTTACAATCGTCACTATCATGATACCCGTCATAGGGCTCACTACTCCATGATTCATCCTCACAATACTCTTCAAAGTAATCGTAATGTTCCCCAGAATCAGGGGCGGGTTTTTCATCCTTATTTCCAAAGGAACTAACCCAGGAGGGAATACCGTTCTTGATGCCGTCGATAATCTTGGTAATTGCGTCGATTCCAAAAAGTGCCATAAGTAATCAATCTTTCGTTAGGGGTGGTTTTTATTCTTCGTGGATAGCTAGGAGTAGTCCGCCATATTGGGTGATTCGGAAATTCTCGATACGCCCCTTGATACCGTTTCCTAGCGTCACCTTTTCACCTATCAGCTTGCCGGGACTGAACATGACGTTTGCATCAAAGGTGCCTAGTAGGTTTGCGTCGTCTGTGAGTGCAACCTTTCCACGGCTAACCTTGCCGAATAGTGCTTCGGTGAATGTGTGGCTATCTGTGCTGGCATAACCCATCTCTAGCTTTTCGAGGGCGGCTAGAATGTCCTTCAGGGTGTATCCACCATTGACGGGCTTGTATGCGACTTGCAGTAGTTCCTTTACTTCACTTGAGGTGAAGCTGAAAGCATCGAGGGGTATCGTGTTCATTATACTTGTTTCCTGTTCTATCGAAGGACTAGACCATAGGCAACATACAGGTTGCCTTTATCTGTCATGTGTGCGCTGGTAATCCTGCTGTAGTAAGAACCGTCTTTGCTGGGGAACTTGCGCCCAACCAAGAGGCTGGGGTCTTTCAATGCTTCTAGGGGTGCGTTTAGTGCCTTGCGCCCAGCAATAATAAGGGGGACGGTCTTTGACTTGGTGTTTACTAGACCAAATCCTGCTGTCCTAAATGTGGGTGCTGTTTCTTCGTTCCAGTAATCAACGTAGGCGTGTTTTTCACCGATTGCGGCAATACCGCGTAGGGTGTCCTTAACTGTACAGTATTCTTCGCCGTTCTTACGGATAATACTGTCGTCCAGGTATGCCTTGAGTACCTTGTTTGACTTCGTAGCTAACCGCACCTTCGCGATGGGAATAAGGGGTGTACTCATGGTTTAGATTCCTTTACTCTTAGAGGGGTAGGTGGGGGTCTGTGGTGGTGGTGGCATACCCCTAGTGTCTTTCTGGTTAGCTCTAGGGGTACGCCTGTGGGATGGGTTATGCCATATAGAACGTGTCGCTCACGTTGTGCTTGATAACCTGCCCATCTTTGTCCTTGAAGCGTTCACGTCCATCACAGACTGCGGTGTCGCTTTCCTGATGGAGGAAGTATGAATATCCGGTGCTGGACTTTTCAGGGTCACCGCTCCAGTTCGTCCAACCTTCCTCGGGGTCTGTATACTTGTCAGCGTATCGCCACTGATAGCTACCACTGTGCCATTCTGAGCCGTCATAAGGGCATGAGCCCATAGAGCCGTCAGCATTTAGGCATGGGCGCATTTCGTGGACGCTTTCATAGTATCCGGGGCTGTAGTTTCGGATTTCTACACGGACTTCCTGGCTGGTTTCGTTCCTAATGCACGTATTAGGTTTTCAGTGGCGCTCATAACCCCGACTATGCCTAGACTAACCACCATTGCGGTTACCGCTTTACCGATTATACTACCAATGGTTTCTTCTTCGTCACTCATTAGCTTTCCTTTTCGTGGTAGGTATATTGGCGACGACTAGCGCTCTAGTTCTTTGAGGCAATTCACTACAGCATTAAGGGTGTCAAAGCTTGCTTCTGACCACTCGTAGTAGTCTTCATGCATGGCTTCACCGTCTACCACTAGGTGCTTCTTGGAGATACGGGGCGGGTAGATGTACACCTCAATCTGCTGTTCACACTCAGAGTCGCCAAAGTCAAGGTGGATAATTCCAACCTGGTCACCCATAGGCTTGCCAATCCAGCCCTTGATATACTTTCGAGTCTTGTCGCCTTCTGGAATGGTCGCGTTCTTCATGGTGCGTTCAATATGTGCGAAAATATCCTCGACGGTGTAGGTATTGGGGATGAAGATGTGGCGCTCGCGGCTAAACTCTTCGTTCATGAAGTCCCAGGACATGGTATCTATTCCTTTCGGTGGATAGTGGATAGTGGGTGGGTATCGGGGTGTTTCCCCGCTTACTTAATATACTTTCATTATGACACACTCTAGCATGAGGTGCAACCTGAAACACTGTGATTTAAGCAACACTGCAACAAAAACAGCAAGCCCCCAGGCGCTCATTCACCTGGAGGTTTGATGTTACATGCAACGCTTAGGCATTAAGTTCACTAAGGCACTCGATTACACCTTCAAAGGCGTTCACGCTTGCAGACGACCAATCTTTATAGTCTTCACCGAGGGTTTCACCGTCTACTACGAGGTGATTAGATTCATAGATATATACCTCAATTTCCTGTTCATTGTCGCCAAATATGAAGTGGATAATTCCAATCTGTTCACCGGCGGGTTCACCAAGGTTGCAGGAGGTGTATTCTAGGGTGTCTTCGTTGGCTTCGATGTGGTTGAAAATATCTTCAACAGTGTAGGCGCTGGGGAGGTAGATGTGTCGTTCGCGGCTGAAGAACTCGGTCATGGTGTCATTCCTTTACAGTAGTGGGTAATAATGTTTGTGTGCGGGGCATATCCCCGCCCTATTGGTATATAACTATTATGGCACACTATATAGTTACTTGCAATCTAAAGTCATGTGATTTACAGCACTTTTAGCAATATGAAACCCCTATAAGTATAAAAGCCATAGAAACCCCCGTATTGCCCATTATTTTTACAGGGGTATAATTGTGCCACCTATGCCTATGAGCGCCCCTAGAGTCCCATAGAGGGCTTCCTGGGGGTGCTTATAGGGGTACGTACAAGACCCACTAGTTACCTTTAGGGGTATCTAGTGGGTCTTATGTGTTTAGTTTTCGTATTCCTCGTATTCCCCTTCAATGTCCATGATTTCGTAGGAAGAGGAGGGGGACTCTTCGAGCTCAATGTTACCGAACAGGTATTCAGTCCATGCGGATACCATGTCTTCAATCTTTGCGTCTACCTCATCCTGTACTTCCTTGAGGTTAGCACCGGCGGGGATTTCCTGGGTGTGCTCGAAGTAGAGCTTTCCTTCCTTAATGGCTTCACTGAACGCTTCAAGCTCTTCACCTGCAAGGTAGTAGATAGCTTCATCAAAACCGATAATGATGCCGTCTTCGAGTTCCCATTCGACAGTTACATAGTTGCCGATGTGGGTAAACTCTTCGGTGTATACATCATCTTCAAGCTCGGTACGGTTCAGGGTTTCAAAGCGTGCCACGAGCGGGGTTGCATGACCCTCATCCTGAATGGTTGCGAAAGCGTTGCGGAGGTTAGCAATAGATACGGTCATGATGGTTACCCTTTCGGTAGGTAGATAGTGGAAGTAGTATTAGGGGGTAGTGCCCCTTTGTTTATATAACTATTATGACACACTCTAATGGAGTATGCAAGCTGAAACTATGTGAAATAAGACACATGACTAGCGGTTAGTAATCACAAATACCAAAATCGTTAGCATACTTGACAATCAGCTCACGGATAGCTGTACCGTCTTCGTCAAATGCACAACCGTAGCGGTGAAAGTCCCGCTCGCACATACACTTACCCTCTGGGTGGTCTTTTGCGTCCTCAGGGTTCACGTATTCCAGTTCGTCGCAAATCTGCTCGTCGTCAAACCCGAAAAAGACAAACTTGCCGTTTGTGCTAGGCTGAGCTTCCAGGCAGAACCAATGACCATTATTAAGCTCAAACTCAATCCTCTCGCCATTGCGCTCTATAGTAGCTTGCTTGACAGGGTAGGTGCCCATTCCTTTGATGTCCTCAAAGATGCTACTAAACTTCACGCCATTGTGTAGCTGATATTCCCAAACAGGATTAATGAACATTGCCTCCCCTTTCTTGATGGGCAAATAGTGGATTGATTGAGGGACTAACCCCTCGGTATATTTCTATTATGGCACAACAATAACCCCTACGCAAGCCAGAATCATATGAAATAGCTCACATAGGGATTATTCGCGGGGTTACTTGTTAAATTCGGCAATGACTTGCAGGTTACCCCACAGCTCTAGCCGGTTCGCCTCTACTTCCTTCACATGGTATTCACGTTCACGCTTTATCAGCTTGTGCGCGTACTCCTTGAGGTTCTGGATACGGAAAATGTTCCCGTCCTCATATGATAGCTTGCGAACTTCAGCACCAATACTAGACGTAAGCGCAATGAGCCAACCGGTATCCTTGCTAGGGTCACGGAAGTTTAGAAGCTCTTCAAACATCGTTTCGCGCTGTCCCGTGATGAGGTTGCGGTAATCATCAACTAGCTCAAGGTCAGGGCTAGGCAAGATAGCATAGTTAAACACGGGGATAACGGTACCGTCTTCCCAGCTGAGCTATAGGGACACGTTATAGTGAAACTCATAGTCACAGCCAGGCTGACAATACGTGCCATACTCATCATCATGCACAGACACAACGGCTAGGGTGCTCGTTTCGCCGGTGCTAAGGTTGTTCAGGGTTACCTTTTTGCAGTTGCCGCCGGTTACTTGCATGTATTCCCAATCGCGGTGGGTTGCTACCCTTAGAATGTCACCAACCATAACACCCAGGTCACTGGTTCCTACGATTCCGTCCTGTAGGTAGATGAACTCATTGCTTGGTTCAACCTTGCTTGCTCGCACCTTGTCCATATAGGCGTTTACTCGCTTCTCATCCTGCTGGGCGATACGGTCAATAATGTACGCTACTTCCTGGGTTGCCTTATCGTACTCTGCGGCAAGGGTACTAGTTTCTTCGCTGAGGTGACGCATAATGTCATCTACAGCCTGTTCACTGTTCACCACATGCGGGTTGTTGTGGTACAGGTTCAAGGGTGCCGCAGGGTTGGTGTGCTTAATCATGCATCCACCACCGGTCAGAATATCATGCGCCTCATGCAGGGCGGCGTAATACTTGTGGATATTGCGTTCGGCGGCTTCTTCCTTGCTGTAGTGCCCAATAACGTTTACCAAGGTAGACTTCGACGCTTTCATGTCACGCTTCATCCACTTGAGGGAACTGTGAACAATGTGCGTGTAATTGAAACCCTCAGCGGTAGTTCCGGGCTTGTATTCGATTGCGGTGCGGGTATCCCAGTACGGGCTATCTGTCGTAGTGGCAATATTGCCGTTAGTGCCCGTGATAGTGTGCATACTGTAGGTGCCCTTCTCCGCATCACTAACAATGATGGTATCACCAGGCATTAGGGTGGGGTTATCGAGGTTTGTCATGGTTTAGATTCTTTCTCTTAGTAGGGTTAGGGGTGTGAAACCCCTCTAAAGGCAGAAGCTTTCATTGGTTACATAATCTTCATTCCCTTAGAGGGGGTTACTGTGTAGTGCTGATGGCTGTTAGCTACGTACATAGAACTTTGAGTACATGTTGTGGGCTACGATTTCGCCGTCACGCGCCTTATGGTTCTCGCGACCATCACAAATCATGTCGTCACTCTCAACGTCTAGCTTATATGCTTGGTCTAGGTTATCTACCCGCTTAGCGTCACCAACCCAGTGAGTCCACCCCTCGTCAGAGTTATTATACTTACCGGCTTCACGCCAATCAAGACCGCCGTCTTCCTCGTGCGGGTCTTGACGACTGCATACGCCTTTACCGTCGGGGCAGGTGTAGTACTCAGTACTGTACCACGTGTAGCTAGACGAGACGTTACGAACCTCAACATTAACCCGCGTCTCGTTGATGTTCACTTCACATATGTTAGGGCTATCGCACCCGGTCAGTAGTACTATGGGTAGTGCTACTAAGGTGGCTAGTTTCTTACGCATATAGTGTTACTCCATGCTCTTCTATGGGGTCTGGGTTATAGTTACGATTGCTCTAGGGTTTTAAGGTGTGCGAGTGATACTAGGGCATTAACGCTTTCTGCAAGAATAACCCATGCTAGACCAATAAGGTTTAGGAGCAAGGAGATACCCCAAAAACCCAAGGTTCCGCCATTTGTGGAAGATATTACACCAAAGGCTCCAGTTACAATAACATTCATAATAAATCCTAATCCTACAAGCGCCCATTTACCTTCTTCGTTTTTAAATACGCAGATAGTAGACTTGTTGTTTCGGCAACCTATAAGGTTCACAACACCCCAATTAAGAAGCACCCAAACAAAAATCATTAGCGGGGCAAAGATAAGCAATAAGGCGGACGTTATAGCCTGAAATATGGGGAGGTCTTCTTCATTAGCATACTCTCCGTAGTCTACAATATAAGCTGGACGCTCAAATCCAGCTGTGCCTTCATTCCACAGTAGGGCTGTGTACTGGTTTACGAGCTGGTCTTTATTCTGTTGAATAATAATGTTTTCTAGGTGCTCTTGTGGGGTGAGTTTCCGGGTCATGGTGTGGTTCCTTTAGTGGCGTGCTAGTAGTTCCTTGAGGTATTCCTCATTGTCGAGGTTTTCCAGGTCTTTGTTGCTGTCCTGGATTTCGTTGTATGCCTTGAGGGTTTCGCGGTTGAGGTTCAGGTCGGTGGTGTCTACGTCGGGTAGTGCCTTGATTCGCTGTACGTCCTTAATGAGGGTTTTGGTTGCGGCGCTTAGGCGCTTGTTGCGTAGTGCTTCATTGAGCTTAGTGACTGCTTCTCGTCCGGTTCGCACCATTTCGGTTAGCTGTTCGAGGTTCTTCTCTTGTGCGGGGATTACCTTCTTATCTAGCATCTTTGCGGTGCTGATAAGTTCATCCCCTATGGGTACTGTCGCTGTTGTAACGCTGGATATTGCGTAGAGCTTCGGTGATGTCTTTGAGGTCTTTACGGCTTGCCGCTAGGGTTGCTTCGGCTTGGTAGCGTAGGGCAATGTTGGTGCCGTTTGCTTTGTTGATTTTTTCGAGGTGTCGGTTTATCTTTCGGTCACTGAGCATGAGGGTGGTTCCTTTCGTTTCTGGCTTTTGGACGGTGATAGATTCGGGGTGGGTGCTGGTTTCGCCTAGTCGTTCAATGTCTAGGGCGTGACCCGCCAGGGTCTTATAGTATTTGGTGCGTCCCGTCCTACGCCAACCGGAGGCGGTTTTTCCGTCGCGGGCAATGTCCTTGATGGTTGCGGTCATGATGCCGCGCACCATGTGGGGCATACGGGGGTTATTGGAGCGCATGATAAGGTGTTCGGCGCGCTTGTCCATGCAGGTTAGTAGCCAGCCCACCTCGGGGGTAATGAGCTTGTTCAGGTTGCGCCCACTGAGTAGGGGTCGCCCATATTCTTTACTGCTAATTTTGGTGATAAGCTCTTGTGCCTGTTCAGTCATTGCTGTCCCTCTTCCTCTTCTTGTAGTGGGTTGGTTTTTGCCCTATGGGTACGTACTGATTGTAACACCTTTGGGTGGCTTTTGCCGCCTGTTTGGGGGTGTTTTGGGTGGGGTTTTGCCCCGCGTGTACCTTGTGGTGTTCACGCGGGGCGGGTGACTAATTGGGGTTAGTCTTCCTTAGATGCGCCGTCAATGAAGATAATGCCTTCGTCAATGCTTTCAATGGTTGCGGTCATGCCGGTCTTTGCAATAAAGCGCAGGGTTTCATACTTGGGGTTATCCTTGCCCATCTTGGTGGTGCCAATGATGGAGCGGGTAACACCTTCGTGCGTAATATAGTCGCTATTGTCTTCGTCCTGGAAGTGGAAGTAGAAGATTGCTACGCCTTCCAGCTCTTCGTTAAGCTGAACGTCAGCAGTGCAAGAGGTTTCCGTGAGGATTTCCCAAAGCTCTTTGGCTTCGGTGTGGTCTACCATGCGGTTGTTATTCTTAATCAGGTAGGAGTTAATTTCGGGGTTGATGCTAATGTAACCGTTGTTGAGAATGAGGCGGGACATGATGGATAGCCTTTCGGTAGATAGATAGTGAACTTATCGCTAGGGGCTTTACCCTCGCTACACTTCTATTATGGCACACCTTTTAGGGGTACGCAAACCGAAATAGCGTGAAATAGGTCACATTAAGATTAGGGGTGGCTTACAAGACCCGCCATATACCCCCTAGAAGGCTCTAGGCACTCTTCTAGGGGGTATATGGATATAGGAGCTAGTTACTCACCATGTGCCAGCTCGTAATAGGTTTAAATGGTGTATCGAAGTGTTGCAAAAACACTCAAATGTTGCACATTTAATTCATAACAGGCAAAACCCTGTTATAGGCACCCTACGATACCTCTACCCCCTCGCGCGAGCGCTTAGGGTTACATGTAATCAAACCGGGATAGCTAAGGTAATCCTTACTTTCAGGGTTTACGCCCTATGAAGACGGTTCAAATCTGCATCTCGTCAAAAATAGGAGGGTGGTCACGGATATACCGCAACCTGGACGGTGGATGGATTTAATTGTCTCACAGAGTACTGGTAGTAGTGATTACACCTTAGCTTCGATTCGATTATGGCTCAGATTGACACAATGTATGGCTACATCGGGTTCTTCTTTGCCTGTACCTACAGTATGCCATACACCGTCGAATTTCGCAACAACGAACGACAGAAAACTACAAACTTGTACAGATTGGAAAGGTTAATTATACTCTTCAAGCTGGGCAATGTAACCATTAGCCTGCTTGATAAGTTCGCGGCGGGTGGTCTTCAACTGAGATACACGGTAGTTTGCCAGGGAAAGAATGTTAGCGATAGTGTTGGTGAATCGTTCATCCCACCCGCTATCAACCAGACCCATAGGGTGACCCCAAGTATCAATAGGGTAGTTCATTGCCTTCTCAGCCTTCTTCAACGGCTCCCAAAAAGCAATGAAGATAGCCTTAGCCTTTTCGGTAAGTTCCTTACGGGCTTCAATATCCTCAATAGATACGGCAGGGTATGCCCGCTCAGGATAATAGAAGCTCACCTTGTCACCATTATTGAAGTGAAGGTCAGGGCGGTCATGAGACTCTACAGTCAGGTATCCTACTTCCTTACCGGTTGCCGGGTCGGTCACATATGCGCGGCTCTCATCAGTACGGGTAACAAGATATTCGGTGTCATCAACAGTAATCGTGGTTCCAGTAATGAGCAGGTTATCCAGCGAGTTGTGAATGGTAGGGTTGCTGAAGATGAAAGGTTCATTGTTTGGCTGAAGTGCAATAATGTTCTCGGTAGCGAGCTGGTTAATCTTATTGCGGGCTTCCTGTGCTTCCTGAATGAGTACGTCAATCTTCTTGAGGTCTTCTTCCAGCAGGTCACGGGCAATGCTAATACCGCCGCGAATAACCTCACCCATAATGCCGCGTGCCGTGTCATTGTTTACGACACTAGTTAGGGCATGGTCGTTGCCAGGCACATGCTGGGCATACAGGTTATCGAACGCTTCTTCAAGGCTCTTAGGGGCGGTGCGACCTCCGCTCTTGCACACGAAGTCACGTAGCTCATCCTGAGCCTCTGCACACTCAATCAGGTTAGCGGCTTCAGCTTCCTCGGCGGTGTAGTGGTAGATGGTGCTGTTAGCGAAAACAGGGTTTGCGGTTTCCATGTGGGTAATAATGTATTCGTCGCCGTGCTTAGTGACAATATAACGGTAACCACGGTCACCTAGCGATACGATAAAGGCATTATCGACCTTATTACAGGATTCTACAACATACAGGCTGTAACGGTACCGGCGAAACATGTCAAAAAATACGTCTTCATGGTCGAGGTTATCGGTGATGATAACGTCGCCGGGGTTCAGATTCTTAAAATCAAAGGGTCGCATAGTGTTTAGGGATTCCTTTCGGGGCGGTTGTTAGGGGGTATTCCACCCCTAGATATTTGTTCTAGGGGTGGTAGGTAGTGGGGCAACAGGGAGGAACTACCCCTCAATAAGAGCGGCGATTGATTCCTTAATCTGTTTCTGGAAGGTCTTCATGTGTAGCTCCGCTTCTTCGAGTAGGGCTAGTAGGTGGCTGAGTTCGGCGTTTACCCCGTTGTGGGTTCGCTTGAGGATTGTTTCGCCAATGTTGGAGGTGTTGCCGTTGAGTCGTGCTACGTCGATTGCGTCTAGTACGTACTTGTCCATGATTTCTACCGTATGGTTTTCACCAATGGTATTAGCCAGCTGTTCCGCAAGAATCTCGAATCGCTTGGAGATTAGCGAGCCCTGTGCGTGCTCTAGTGAGGCATGGGCGGTAACATCTAGGGGTAGTACGTCACAGAAGTTCAGGGCGTATCGTACAAGGTCTGCGGGGTCGGTGATGCTATCGTATGCGTCGTTCAGTGCTACAACATAGTCAGCGTATCCCACATTGAGTACGGCGGCTTCCTTGTATACGGTAGTGAACCTACCCTTGATAGTGTCATGGTTAGCGTCACTCCAGAATCGCCCGTATGCGCCCGCTACACAACCGTGAACGGGTACAGGGTCACCCGGCTTAATGGGGGCACCTAGCGGGTATACTACAACCGCCTCACCGCCATAGATAGGGGTTTCAGTGTCGCCGTAACCTGTCGGCGTGATAGTGACCTGGGGTGTACCATATTCGCCGGTGGCTTCATCAATAGCGGCGGTTAGGGTGATGATTTCGTGGTTGGTTTTGGTGCTGGCTTCCAGGGTGCAGGGGGTTGCCTTGGTGACTGTGAGAATGTGTGCAGTATGCACCTTTGGTGCGCCCGGCTTAGGGAAGCGGGTTCCCGCGTCTTGTGGCTTATTTTTGGTGGTGACTAGGATTCCGTTGCCTTCGTGAATGTCGTTAGGTCGCATGGTTGCTGTGGTTCCTTTCAGGGGTTGCCTTGGTTCTACATATGCTGATACCCCCTACTGTATCACAACAGGGGGTTTCCGTCTACGTTTATGCTTAGGTGTTGTGGCACCCCCTATAGCGAGTAGAGCCCATAGGGGGTATTGGGGGTTTGGGCTATTCGGTACCCAGTACTTCGTTGCCCTGTCGCTTGATGTCTTCGTAGCGGTGCAGGAGAGTCTTAAATTCACGCTCGAAGATGCGCGCCTTCTTCTTGTGTGCGTTCAGGGCGGCGGTGAGGCGTGCTACCTTCATTTCTTCGAGGCTGGTCATACCCTTATCTTCGTAAGGTTCGGTAGCGAAGTCGCCGCTACGGATTTCCTTAATGTCGCCGGTTGCAACCATGCGGTAGAGGTTCACACGGTTTGCGAACTTGTGGAGGTCGGTTACAAGCTGGCTGGACTCGATAGAGTGTTCCATCTTGTCATCACTGAAGATGTCGTTGTCGATAGCGTCTGCGAAGCCCTTACCGTAAGAGCGAACCAAGGTGTCCAACTGCATGCGGTTCGGCTGGCGCTGGAATACGTTAGCGTGTGCGCGGGTGATGTTTTCCCAGTCGGTCATGCGCTTCAACGCCTCGCTACCGATACGGTTGGTGAGGGTGTTGATGGTGTCGTTCAGGTTTGCGGTCTGCATGGTATCCAGCCTTCCAGGTGGTAGATAGTGGAACTAGCTTTAGGGGGAATCCCTAACGCCTTATGTAACTATTATGACACAGTAATAACCCCCATGCAAGCCAGAACTATGTGAACTAGCCCACATGGGGGTTATGGGTGGATATTAGGGTGGGTTAGAGCCATTCCCTAGCATTGGGTGCAAACCTGTTCGTGAAAGCTAGAACCAAACCGTAACCAACGGCAAAGTTCGTGACATGGGATAGAGCTACAAGAAGGATTACAATACCCAAATTCTCGATTCCAGCGTAAGCCAATGCCGTAAGAGTTAGCGGGATAAGGGCAACAAATGAAAGAATGGCAACCAAAAAAGCTAGGAATAGTGAAGTAAACCCAAGAAGTTTAAACTTATCCCCCGCCTTATCATCAACTAAAAAAGCTACGCACCCAAATAGGGCGACGACTAGACCGGGAATTACAAAAACAAGCCATGCAAGAAAATTCATGGGGAAACTTGCAGGGTGTACAGTAGTTACAGCATCTATCAATATGTTCATGTGGTTATTATATGCGAAAAGCACTTATGGGTGCTAGGTGTAGTACCTAACACCCATAAGGGGGGCATAAGAGGGTATTAGCCCTGAAGCTTTTCCAGGTGCTTAATGAACGCCCGCGCTACTCCATTCGCCTGCATGTCGATAAGTTCGCCACCCTTACCCCAGCCGTATGCGGCGAGCTTGCAGTTTTCGTTATCGCCCTTGATTACCTCTACCTCCAAGGTAATATCCGAAAAATCAGTGCGAACATGGCACTCGCCAATGGACTCGGCGGGGTTGAACTTCGACATGTGCTCTTCCAGCTTGTCAATGCCACGGATTGCACGGTTAGGAACCATGATGATAACTTCGTGGTTTGCATTGGTCATGATTAGCACCTTTCGGTAGATAGTGGAACTAGCTTTAGGGGTTATCCCCTATCGCCTTATATAACCATTATGGCACACTCTAGTATGGGTTGCAAGTCGAAACTACGTGAACCTAGTCACATTAGGGCTAGTATACCCCCCTATGGGTATTACTCACCATAGGGGGGGATAAGGTTCCTAGTGCTACTCTTCCTCTTCCTTCTTCTTTTCTAGTTCCTTATAATCCAGGTGGTAACCAACAGCGACAAGGGTGATAGCAACCAACATGAAGAATACAGCAATCCAGTTAATGATACCGAACCACAGGAAACCAACAAAGATTAGAAGGAAGAAAGCAACAAGCGCCATACTTGCACAGGTATTCTTGTGCTCCTTAATCCACTTTTCAGTAAACATTATAAACTTTCCTTTCAAGGGGTACCCCTAGATGGTCTAGGGGTGTTCAATAGGGGGTGTATAGGCATACCCGAACCCCCCGCGCTCGCAAAGGGGCTAGGGTATGCCATATGGGGTGGGTGGTTACTTTACCATCTCACGGAAAGCTACCACGGTACCCTCGGGGGTGTTCTTGATGGTGTAATTCTCGACCATAACATCACTGTCATATGCAGAGAGCATCAAGGATTCAATACCACACAGTGCGTCCTTCTTGAGGTTTGCGCGGTACTTAACCTTGTTCTTGGAGTCTACCAACTTCAGGCTCGACTTGATAACCGGGTATACACCGCAATTGCCGGTTTCAATCTCAATGTCAGCTTCAAACTTAATGGTAAGCTTTTCAGCTTCCAGGGTCTTGTGAATCCAGCCCAGGGGTGCGTCAAACTCGACGGGGAGTTCAATGTCCTGCGCGAAAGTGCAGAATACGTTAGCCATGATGGAACCTCTTTCCATAGGTAGACGGTGGAACTAGCTTTAGGGGTAATCCCTTGTTGCTTATGCAACCATTATAGCACACCCCTCTAGGGTGCGCAAGTTAAAACTACATGAAATAGGTCACATTGATTTTTCGGGACAGAGAAACCCACCCCTGGTAACCTATAGGGGATGCAGGGGGCGGGTGTTGAGCCTTCTAATCTCTAGAGTCAAGGATAGCGCGAGTGTTTACCTATTGGCAAATACACACATGCCAGCTTGTGTTATTGCTTTAGGAATTGGCGTAACGGTCGTTCGCGTCGGCTTCAGCGTCCATCACAACGTAACGGTAAGCTTCAGGGGATTCTTCCATGTACTCTACAGCTGACTTGTTGTTGTACATTTCACAGGGGTTAGCGAGCCAGATAGCGGTTTCCCATTCTGAGCGCCCGCCAATGAGTCCATAGTCTGTGGGGTACTGTTTGAGTAGTATCCGCATGACTTTCTGAACTTTCGGGTTGATAGCACCATCTTTGAATTGGAAGAGGGGGTACCCAATGTTGCCCTTCTTGTCCTTGACGTGGAGAATTGAGTTGCTTTCTTTGAGGGCTTCTAGTTCTTCTTGGGTGATTCCGCCTAGATATTTGCGCACAGATTCGGTGCTGTACATTTTACCTACTACGTCGCAAATGTTGATTGGTTCCTGATAGTTTGCGATTGTGCCGCCAATGTTGCGTGATAGAAGGTTTAGGAACTCTTCGCTTTCTGCAAGGGTACCCAGTTCTTCCAGGTGTTCACCTACACGTTCGGGTAGGTTGAGGTTGATGGTTCGGCGCCCAATGGTTAGGGTTGCTGTTACGGTGTTCATGTCTTGGTCTGTTGCTGGGGTATTCTTTGTCGTCATAGGGTCATTATGACACAAAAATAGCCCCTTACGCAATACATGGGTGGGTATTGTGTAAGGGGTTACCTGTATAAGATTAGCGGGGGGGTTACTCTGCAATGTAGAACGTGTCGGTTACGTTATGCTTGGTAACCTTACCGTCCTTGTCCTTAAACTCTTCACGCCCATCGCACACGGCGGTATCGCTTTCCTTGTGCTGAATGTAGGAATAGCCGGTGTTAGACTTTTCAGGGTCACCCGAACCATTATTCCAGCCTTCCTCGGGGTCTGCATGGTCACCCACGGTACGCCACTGGTAGCTACCGGGGTTCCATTCCCGTGCGTCATAGGGGCACATATCTACGCCGCCGTTAGCGTTCAGGCACGGGCGCATTTCGTGAATCCATTCACTGTAACCGGGCTTGTAGTTCCGAATCTCAATACAGGTTTCCTGACTAGTCTCATTGACCGTACAGGTTTCCGGGTTCACACCACATGAGGTGAGTGCAAGCATGGCGGCGGCGGCAATAGCGGCAACAGTTCCTACGGACTTAACGTTACGCATATTCAACACCTTTCAGTAGATAGTGGAAGTAGCTCTAGAGATAATTCCCTATTGCTTATGCAATCATTATGACACACTCTAGTTAGGTATACAAATCTAAGCCATGTGAATTAGCTCACATAAAGTAGGTGCCACCCTGATATTATCTCAGAGTGGCACCTATAGGTTATAGATTAAGTATCTACCTCACAGGGTTACGGACACCTTTAAGCTTCAAGTAGAATAGCTCACTGTCAAACATAGGCACTATTGATGCCTTACTACCATAAACATCTTCGCAACAATTCAGAATATCAAGAGCAACCTTCGTCAGCTCTTTCAAATGGTAGATAGTAGTAGTACTACGCGCATGTATCCCATCATTATCCTTCAGGATAGATTTAAGCATGATTAGCGCATCATATGAGCACCACTCTAGAGCTAGTACCATATAGTTTAGGTTAGCCCTCAACCCATTATCGAGGGTGCTAAATTTCTTCACATAGTCCCTGATGCCTGCCTCGACTTCTTCCATTTCCTTCTTGTCAGAATGTGCGATTCGGTCGATAGCTTCTAGTAGCGCCTCGTTTTCTACACCGAACTTTTTATTGATACCACCAGGGTTGTTGGGTGATTCCTTCTCAAGGGCTACTAGTTCGCGTTCCATCTTCTTCTGAAGCTGATGCATACGCTTGATGACGTGGGCGACATTTTCGGCGTGCCAGGTAACACTTTCTTCTATTGCCATGATTTTTTACAGTTCCTTATCTTCCGCGTTTTACTGTTGGTGAATTGTGGCTGACCCCCCTATTTTTCGGGGTGCCAATGGGTGCTTACATTCTTTCTGTTTACTTGCCTTCTTCGCTACCGCTTTTGCGGGTCAGGAAGTCCACGCGACATACCTTGCCTTTCCTTAGTTGTTATCTATGGTGTGGTTACTATTTATGTTACCTGTTTACTTGTAAGGGTGTCCATGTGTGCCACTATTTTTGTTGCCGCTTCAAACAGAAAAGCCCCGCGCTAGGATTCAACCTGAAGCGCGGGGCTTTTCATTTAGAGTAGCTTGAATGGTTACTGACTGCTTACGGGCACCATCTTATCGACACTACCGGCGGGAATGTGGATAATGGTACGTGCTTTAGTGAACTTTGCGTTTGCGGCATCACTATCACAGCGCGGGTACAGCCCAAAGTCCTCAGTGTCATACTTGGAGATGCACATGTCTTTACCGGCGGCGGTATCAGCACCCTTCACCTGGTATTCAACAATGCGCTCTACGCGGGCTTCCGTATCCGTGGCGGGTAGGTCATCTTTGAGGGTGACCTCGTAACGGTCATCGTTCACCTTCTGTACGGTGCGTGTCACTAGTGCCCCGTCTTCCTTGCGCTCTAGCCAGGTGTAGGTGTCGCCGCTGGCGTTGCTTCGGAGGCTGTTGATGGGGTAGGTGATGGTTTCACCTTCTAGCTTATGTTCGTTAGCGTCCAAGTGGTAGGTGATGGTCTGGTCGAACTTCGCGGTTTCTACCAGTTTTTTCTCTTTAGCTTCATTTCCGAGGATAGTCATTGCCGGGATAAGAGCAAACATAAGCAGTAGTATAATTGTTCCTAGTCCAGCTTTGGTGTACCCTTCTTCAGGGTCGTAGCCTGGGTCGAGTACGATAAGGAGGATACCCACTACAGCAATAATGAGTGCGATGAACGCCGCAAACCCAAGCACCCCACTCTTGAGCGCGTATGCGGTGACGAAGAGTGCAAGTATGCAAGCCACCCAGAAGCAAGCCATACCCACAAGGGCGCTGTCCCAAGCTTCATTATCGTCGTACTCTTCATCTTTCTTTGCCTGTGCGGATATACGGCTGGGAATGATTCCAACAAAGATAACGAAGAAGGCAACGCCTATTACGCCTGTGACGATTAGCCAGATTTCGGGGTGCTGGGTCATATGGTTATTTCCTTAGTGTTGTAGTGGTGGTTACACGGCGACAGGTGCGGCGATACCGGGGTGGTGCCTGTAATCCAGTAGCTCGAAGTCTTCGTATTCGTAATCGAAGATGGAAGCCTTCTTATTCTTGATAACAAGCTTTGGGTACGGGTAGGGTTCGCGGGCGGGGTATGGGTTGCCGTCCGGGTCTAGTCCGATACCTAGCTGTTTCTTGACTTGCTCTAGGTGGTTTGTGTAGATGTGACAGTCGCCGCCTGTCCATACGAAGTCGCCCGGTACCATTCCTACATGGTCAGCGATAATGTAGGTCAGTAGCGCATAGGAAGCAATGTTGAACGGTACACCGAGGAACATGTCAGCGCTACGCTGGTACAGCTGACAGGATAGTTCTTTAACCCCGTCGGGGCGTTCGCTCACGTGGAATTGGAAGAGTGCGTGGCAGGGCGGTAGTGCCATGTCTTCTACTTCGGCGGGGTTCCATGCGGTGACGATATGGCGGCGGGAATAGGGGTTGTTTTTGAGGTCTTCGATAAGGCGGGCGATTTGGTCTACCGTATCACCATTAGGGGTTTGCCAGGTGCGCCATTGGGCACCGTATACGCGCCCTAGTTCGCCGTTGCTGTCCGCCCATTCGTCCCAGATGGTCACGCCGCGTTCTTGGAGCCAGTGTACGCTAGTTGAGCCGCGCAGGAACCATAGTAGCTCTACTGCTACGGATTTGAAGTGTACGCGCTTTGTGGTGATGAGCGGGAACGAGTCGCGTAGATTGAACCGCATTTGTCGCCCGAACACACCAAAGGTTCCGGTTCCGGTACGGTCGGAACGTTCAGCATTGGCGGCGATAGCGGCGGCGTTCTCTACGTAGATTTCCCGTAGTAGGTCTTCGTATGGGGTGGGAATGGTTTCAGTCATGCGTTACTTCCTTGTTCGAGGGGGGTCTAAATTTCACTGCCCATTATATATGATGCAGGCTGAGCTGTCATGTATGACACGGGCACAAGGAAACCCTCTCTATGGTTGAATGTTTCCATAGAGAGGGTCTTTCACTAGGGGTAGATGTAGACCTTACGTTCCTTCCAGTCAATATCCAGGTCATCAACTAGACAGTGTGCAAGCTCAATGTAATCAGTGGGTGAGCCGTCAAGCTCTACAGTGTGCCAATCTTCCTCGCTTTCGTATTCACCTTCAAAATGGAAGGTGATAATTCCGCTGGTGTAATCATCATGAGGGGTAATCATGTAATCCACCTCAAGGTTGGTAGCTACAGGGGTTTCACCATTGATGAGGCGTGCCTTAACTTCCTCATCGAGTGCGTCCATTGCGAATACGATACGTTCGTTATACATGTTTAGAGCCTTTCGGTTAGGGGTGTGGTTAGTGGATTGATGATGTTTGGTTTAGTGCCAGAGTAGGGTGATGAGGAAGCCAAGGAAACCCATTGTTGATACCTTTCAATAGGTGGGTAGTGAACTGTGTTTGAGGGGTTACCCCCCCCTCTAGGTGTTACCTAGAGGGGGGGGGTAAGGTTTAGCTTACTGGAAGAGCGTACCTACAGCCTTCAGAGCCGCGTCGCCTTCATTGCGTACCTTGTCAATGTCGATAGCGCGAATATCATCCTGGTAGTTCTGGGCGCTAAGGTAGAGGCAGCGGTAGTTGAAAGCCTTCTGGTGAAGCTCTCGCTCAAGCTTAACAGCCACATTTACGAGCCCCTTCTTCTTACCCATCTGCTGAGCAATATAAGCCATGCCGCCTGCTTTGCTTGCCATTTCGTCAAGCTCGACGCTCAGGTGCAGTACTTCCTTTGCCTTTGCCTTGTATGCCTTAGCCATGATTGAAACCCTTTCGGTAGATGGATAGTAGATGTCTTGCTGGGGTTTCCCCCTTGCTTATGTAACTATTATGACACACTCTAATGGGGTATGCAACTTGAAAACGTGTGAAATAGCTCACATACCCTATGGAAGGCTGAAAATCACGGGGTATATGAGCTAAATACTACGGCAAAGGGGTTATGTGTATTTAGGGGTATTGGGTTAAATCCCGGCAATGGTAACCAAGGTAATTAGGCTAGTAGCGAGTGCGATACCCGCCGCCTGTGCCACGAAAGCCAGAATGTCACGGGGTACCACCTCAAAGCCCCTAATCTCAAGGGCTGAGGTTGCAAAAGATGCCAGAATAGCCAGCACTAGGATAAGTGCCAGTAGACCCACATGGGTGCCGCTAGTTAGTAGGATAGTAGCGAAACCCCAGGGCACCATGCCGCCAATTGCTACACAAAAGGCGCTACGATAGTTCTTCGTATTATACGACCCGGAGCCCTTTTTGCGGGCGCTTAGGAATAGGCGGATAGTACACCCGGCGATAACCAGGGCGGTCAGTAGACCATACCCGGCATACACCTCGGTTGTGTGTTCGGTAATGAGCTTTATGATTTCGTGTGGCATGGTTTATCTCTTTCTGTCATATAGGGGTGGATTGGCTAGAAGCCCTATATAGGGCTCTACGGGCGTTCTAAGGGGGCGCTTTAGGCACTCACGCCTAATCTACCCCTAAATACCCTTGAGGGGCACTAGGCGGCTTCCAGGAAGCCCTAGGGGGCACCTAAGTCCTTTTATACCTTTCTGTAGTGCCATTAGGTCTATGGTAGCTCTATGGGCTTCCTGTGCCCTTCTAGGGGGTATAATGCCACCCCCTCAACTATTGAGGGTGTGGTTAGGTTAGGTTTAGTAGGTGCTGTTATCGCGCCTATCGAGGCTGTTCAGGATTCGGCGGATAGCAAGCCCCTGGTATCCGATAGTGTTACCGTAGAGGTCTTCTTCTCCACATTCCTCAAGACACTCAGGGTCATCACAGCAAGGCTCATCAAATCCTGAGAAAGTAAACTCATTATAATCTTCAAGCTTCTTAGTGATGCTTACCTCAAACTTCTCACCACCATCAACCTCGAAGAAGATGTCACCGTCGCCGGGGTTGATAATCATTTCGTGACAATCATCCCCAAATTCTTCTTCAATGAACTTAGCAGCCTACTCAAGGGTTACCCCGAGGGGCATTTCGTAAATGTAAGCGGGGGAAGTCATGGCGTTCAACCTTTCAGTAGGTGAGTAGTAGAAGTAGTGCTAGAGATTTTCTCTCTTACTTATATAACTATTATGCCACACCCCTAACCCTCATGCAAGTTAAAACCGTATGAAATAGCTCACATAGGGATTAAGGGGTAGGTATACGGGTGAGCTAGAGAGTGTAGCGCAGGCTGTTAATGTATCCAACAAGCACCTGTAGCGGCGTGTAATCCTTTTCTTCTTCTTCACAGGTACACACTTCATTACAGGTACATTCATCGTCATGTGAGTACGCATAGAGCGCCTTATTAGTGGCACCCTCTTCAGGGGCTTCTAGATGCAGGGTTACTTCACCACAATCAAGAGAAACACCATAGGTCTGACCCCACTCATCACTCACCAACTCTTCAAACCCATTGCTAATCTTGAGATTTGAGATGCCCTGATGCAGGGTGTCTTCATTGACGGTTACAGGGACTAGGGGGTGTGCAATTAGCGAACTCATAGGTCTACCTCTTTCAGGGGGTAAATGGATAGGTGGTTAGGTGTTTCTGTTGTGTTATATGGGTCTAAGGCGGGGCGGCACCTAGGGGGTAGATGCCGCCTTCCAGGTAGACCCGCTAGGGGTTAGTCCATGTTGCGGAACGTCAAGTAAAAGAACTTCTTCGACTTGTCACTCTCGACCTTATAGGCTTTGATGATGCTGTGAATCATTCCAGCACATGCCAGGGCGTGCTCTAGACCCTTATTATTGGTTTTGATGCTACCCTTAATCCGCTTTCCGTCTTCGCCCTTGAACTCGATTTCTGAAAATGCTACAGCCTCATACTCCATTTCAAGAGTGTGCCCGCGATAGGACTCATCCGTTTCGCTCGCAAAGAATCCGCCACTCAACTGCATAAGCGGCTTCTTTTTGGAGATGTATTCAAGGACGCTCAGGTACTTGGTCATCGGGACATTCTGGAAGTGAACCTCGACGGTTACATCTTCGTTGAAGCTGAAAGTGTGCAGTGCCATGATTGAAGCCCTTTCAGTAGATAGGCGGTGGACTAGCCGCTAGGGTGAATCCCTAACGCTTATATAACTATTATGTCACACCCTAGCCGGGTGTGCAAGTCTAAATCATGTGAAATAGAGCACATGGGTTTTAAGGCATGAAGTAAGCCCTAGCTACTAGGTTCAGTAACTAGGGCTTCTAGGGGCTTAGCGTGCCTTACCGACCGCGAGGCGAATCTCTCCAAGTTCAACGTAAGCACAGTAGGAACCCCATTCAATGCCTACAATCTTGTTGGTATCACAATTGATGCCGTCATTGGTAATAGAGTCAAGGGCATCATAGGTTTAAATGATGTATCGAAGTGTTGCATAAACAACCATTTGTTACACCTTTAATTCATAACAGGTAAGCCCTGTTATAGGCACCCTACGGCACCTCTAGCCCCTCGCCAAGTGGCTTAGGGTTACATATAACCAAACCGGGATAGCTAAGGTAATCCTTGCTTCCAGGGTTTACGCCCTATGAAGGCGGCTTCAAATCTGCATCTCGTCAAAAATATGGGGCGGTCACGGATATACCGCAACCAGGACGGTGGATGGATTCGTTCGTCTTCTCAGGGCTCTGGTAGCAAGTGCTTTAGCGCAATCTCGGCCTGTACTTACAGTATGCCATACGCCGCCAAACTTTGCAACACTAGACGACAGAAACATACAAACCTCTACAGGTTGGATTAACGGTTAATTATACGTGCGTCAATAATCTCCCGGCTAGGCAACCCCTCTAGCGGCTCCAAGCGCTGATAGAGAACACCCTCTTATTCGGGGCGCAGGGATTCCCAACTCAATGCTTCCCCAAGGGTGTCCGGGGTGTCCTTAATGGCTTTCAGTTCTGGGTATTTAACGATAGGCATATCCCGCCTTAGTTCATCAAATACATGGTTAGCCACTCGCAATAGGTCAGCGGGCGGGGTGACAGTTTCGGGTGTGACTTCCACCCAGGCAGGCTCTTCCTTGTCGTTCTTCTTGGTCATAGTGTTATTTCCTTCCATGCGGGAAACGGCGGATTGTATGGCTAGGTGGATTTTCTAGCGCCTATGTAAGCCATTATGTCAGGCTTCACCGGGGGCGTGCAACTCTCGAAGTCGAACGCGCACCTAGCCCTATAGGGTGCCCCTACTTATAGGGGTACAGTAACACCCCGCCCGGCATGTCTCACGCTAGGGCGGGGTGTTAGTCATAGGGTTACCCCTATGGGGGGGGCTTACTTGATGATTACATAGGGGGCTTCGTTTACACCCAGGGTTACAGCCTGTACGCCTTCAATCTTGTTAGGCTCTTCGATATCCACATCGAGCTCGGTGTACTTGGTGCACTCTGCATCAGTAAAGAGAGCCAGGGATACCACATCACCATCGCGGCTCTCTTCCTTTGCGTAAAGAACGGTGTCGGGGGTAATGTCCAGACCCTTCATAATACGCTCGAAGATGTAGTTAAAGTTTTCGCGTGCCTGGTAGTTTACAGCTTCGAGTGCGTCCACCATGTAATCCTTAGCGGAGCCGTCGGTGAAGATGTTCTGAATTGCGTAGGTGCTCATGGTCGGTAACCTTTTGGTAGATAGATAGTGGATTCGTCGCTAGGGGCTTTCCCCCTTGCTGTACTTCTATTATGACACACCCACAACCCCTATGCAAGCCAGAATCATGTGAAATAGGTCACATAGGGGTTATGGGGCGTGTTCTGCTATCTTCTACCTACAGGCTTCAGTGCCTCTAGGGCTCTATCGTTCTATCGAGCGGTTCGCAGTCTAGGTAAAGTCCCTAGTAGACGGCAACCTCAAGCTTCCTAATAATCATTTGCGCTGACTCTTCAGATTCGCCGCCCTGCACTTGATAGGAAGTAATATAGGCACCTGTAACACCAATGCCAGCCAATAGGTACATTACCCGCCAATTTTCCACCTCCAAGGTTCCACGGATGAGGGTGCCATCTTCACCCCTGAAGTAAACTTCAAGGCTCGGGGTAAGCTCACACTCCATATCCGAGTCATATGCTTGCACTAAGGCGATAGGGTAGACACTCTTCCTTACTTCTTCTACCGTGATGTATCCGTCTAGGCTGGCGGGTGGCTGTTCCAAGGAAAGATACTCTACGACTTCCTTACGCTTATCGGGGGCAACACTAAGGGTTAGGCGCGCCTTAATTTCTTCATCTAATTCAATGAGGGTAGCTGACATGTTGATTCTTTCTAGGGGTCATGTATTGCGGGGGGGGCACTCCCCCCCCTGTTCACTCCAAAGGGGTGGGGGTCTTATGGGTCTTACGGTGCGACTGAGCTGGTATAGTTCTGGTACATTGCCGCAATGCGCTGTTTTACATCATGCGGTAGGTAGCGACCTCCTGACAGTACATGATTTTCATATGCGCGGGTAACCATCTTCCTCATTTCCTTTAAGTGCTCATGTACACGGTCATTGCCAGCCGTAATGTTACCGCTTGCAACGTAGGCGCGGCAATATTCAGCGTAGCGCTGTGCAAAGCCCGCAATAACACTCATCTCAGCGCTAACAGGCATGAGCGCCCGCGTAAAGTCGTTCCGGTTCATCTCAGCGGTGGGGAATACTAGGGCGCGTGCATCTTTTTCGATTGCTTCAAAGAGTTCTGCGGCGGCTAGGGGGTGAGACACGGTAGACCTTCCTATAGTTAGTGTTACCCCCCCCTATGGCGGGTAGAGTCCATAGGGGGGGGTGGCTAGGGGGTGCTTAGTAGATGTATTCCTTAGTGCAACCGATGCGGTTCATGGTCTTAATGAACTGGGTTGCGCCGTCGGTACCCAGTTCGCTTTCGTCGTTGCGGGCGTACAGGTGGATTTCTCGACCGGAAATTACAGCCTTGAAGTGCGAGCCGTCAATCTCGAAGAGAAGCGCGCCGTTTTCTACCTTCACATCATCTACGCAAAGGGTAGCATCACGGAACCACTCGTTTTCTTCGGCGGCGACCAGTGCCTTTGCCATGCTTTCCAGGGTGGGGGTAGCGCCTTCGACCAGGTTGAAGATGCGGTAGTTGCTCATGGTGGAACCTCTTTCAGTAGATAGATAGTGGATTGCTTGAGAGCTTTTCTCTCTTGCTTATGTAACTATTATGACACATCTTTTAGGGGTACGCAAGTTAAAATCATGTGAATTAGGTCACATGGGGGTTTTGCTTGAGAATAAGCCCATTACTCTCACGCCGTTCACCCCAATTCTTCTTCTTCCTATAAGGTACATACCTTTCAGTAACTTCAGATAGCACCTTGCGACCCGCCTCACTTGCAACATGCTCGGAACAGTCCCCCAAATCGGAAATACTAGCCATCTGCTCACGAAGTACAGAAACCTGTGCGCTCGCAAAAATCAGCAAGTCCTCAAGGTCACCACTCGACCCATTAGCAACCATCTCAAGGTACTTAGCGGACTGTTCGGCAACTTTAGCGAGAGCCTCCGCCTTATTGCGTAACCTAGCCATGTTATCCCGCACAGGTTGCTCTACATAATCACCAGACGGGTACATAGTCATACTTACTAGAGTGGCATCCCACTCAATTTTTAGAAAATCCTTCACCACAGAATCAACAGTACGGGGTGACATTAGACGTAACACCTTCTTTCAAATCAAGGTCTAATAAAACGTGACGGGTAACCACCTGTGCTAGATGGAACCCATTAAGGGGGCGTTAGAAGCTGGTGGTAATACCGTCTTTCTCATTGAACTTAGCGCTGGCGGCGATGCCAGACTCAAGCATGGTTTGGAAATCGTCTGCAATTTCGCCATCGGCTTCCACAATGGCGTAAATACGGTAGTTGGCGCCGCCTGTCAGAGAGTCTTTATTGCAAATGGAAGCAACGAGCGGGGTATGGTTTGCAAAGCCGGGCATATACTTCGTCTCCTCCCATATGTCCAATGCCAGAGTAAAGATGCCGGGCTCCTCCTCAGCTACAGCATGGATAGCTGAAAGCTTAACCTCTTTTAGTGCTTCGATAACAGCATCGCGGTCAAGCTCAACTTTCTCACCCAAGAATGTTCGACCTGACTCGCCAGTTTTAAGGAGAGGGCGACCAAGGAACTTGATGGGGTTAAGGGTTGCCTGTGCCATAATGAACGACCTTTCGGTAGGCTTGAAAACTTTCTAAAACTTCGGGTTGCTTTACGCCTATAGTCTAAAACAGATTTAAAATAGTATGCAAGTCGAATATGCGCGAAGTGGGATACCTACCCCAAGATGAATGAGAAGAACACAAGTAGACCGAACCACATGAGATAATCCTCAGTGCTCATCTTTGAATACAAGGCGTATAGACTCAAGACGATAGAGCCGATAAAGAAAAACATAGAACCCTCCAGGTATCAGACGGAACAGGAATAGTGAACACCATGATTATACCACAGAACGAAGCCCCTATGTCTTGAACTGCAAATGGAGACATAGGGGCTTTCGCAACAGTAAGGTTATGTATATGTTGTCCCTGCTAGTTATCTAACGGGGTATTAGTAGTGTAGCACAGCAAGTTACGCGGTGCAACTCGCGCCATAGTCCACGTAATTCAGGTAACTACGGGCGGGCTGTAAGGTAGTGGTTACCTTTAGGGTGCCTTTACTACCATAACAGCAATAATGACGATACAGCCAATAATGCCAATGAGCATCATGAAGCAACCCGCACCCACCATGTCATTATCTGAGTCGAAATGTTCACCCATTGTGATACCGCCCAGTGAGCCAATGGCAATACAGGCGACTAGTGCTAGAACTAGAAGTATCCACATGACGTGTTCCCTTTCCCTTTATGGGTTAGTAGTGTATGCCCGCTACACGGCGGGTAATACGCGGCTTACCTTGTTTATCCTATAACATGCCCATGTTTTGAGCGCTAATGAAAGCGGAAACCCCATCATGAGCCACCCTATAACAGCAACAGTGGTGCTGATAGTTTTCAGCTTATTGCCGTTTCGGTCTCGGATACTAGAGATTTCCAGCGCGATAGCTAGTCCGCTCATTGCTAGTATGAATCCGAGCATGGAGATGGTGAATAGCGCCGCTGTACTCATAACTTTCTAGTCCTTCCGTTAGTAGAACAAAAAATAGGTGGGTGCTTACCGTACATACCAGTACGTCATGACTCGAAGCCAAAGCTTATCTGATTCAGAGAATGGCAAATCTGAAATCGACAGCCACCCCAGCACAGCCATACTAAGAGCGCAAAGGCCTAGAGTCCATAGGATAGCGCCACACCAGGCGCGCCCCTGATGAGCCAATCGAGCCTCATAATCCTCCATCATGTGAACAGAAATAACCAACCGAATACCGGCGGTGAAAGCTACTATACCGAACATGGCAAGTGCTAATAGAATCATGGAACCCAAAATAAGTACCACCTTTCAGGAAAGAAGCTTAACATTAGCTACCCATAAGAACACCGGGTAGCCTATACGCCCTCTACTATACACCAAGCATTTCCCTATTATCCAGGAAGAGTGCCCACAGTAGCGTGCATATTTGCTATTGTGGGCACTCTTGGCATGACGGATAGCACTCTTCTTGTTAGCTTAGGTTACTTCGCGTTCAAGGTGGCAACCTTAACCAATGCTTCACTTACTTCACCGCACAGGTCATGCACAGCTTCACGCACAGACTCAAGCTTACTCTCAACAAGAGTGTACACCTGCTTCTCTAGCGTCTGCAAGCGTTCAATATCGCCGCTTCGCTTAGCGTCAAAGTTTAGCGAGTTAATATCTTCAAGCAATTCAATCTGCTCAGAGTATGTGATGCCGACAACGAAACTGTCCGGTCGGTAGTGCATTGTCTCATTGAAGCCGATAAGTCGCTCCATGATACCGTCACTGAACTTCTCCCGTAGAGCATCCTGCGCTTCGTAGATGGTTTCAAAATCGCCAACCAGCTCGGGGTTGCGGGTGGGGAGAATTGTGATGCCGCCACGGTCATCTGTGCCGTCAGGCTTCACTAGGTGTACGAACATATCGTAATGCTCTTCTTCGTCGTCGTACCAGTCCTCGTCTAGGTCGGAAACAATCTTCAGGAAGCCCTGCGACTTATCATCTAGGTTCTTCACTAGAACCTGCTTCTTGTCACCCCCAATGACCTGTAGGAACTGAACCCCGTCGTAATTATCGAAACGGACAATATCGCCCCTGAAGAAGCCAGCCACATACAAGTCCACCTCATCATTACACAGAATGTAGTAGGTGAAATCATACCTCGGCGGCTCAGCCGCTACCTTACCCTTGAACGCATCTACAGCCACCTTGTCAGTTTCAAAGTTCATCTCACCCAACAGCTTGTTGCACTCAGCCGCCACCTTGTCAGTTTCAAAGTTCATCTCACCCAACAGCTTGTTGCACTCAGCCTCAAATCCGACCAGTCCTGCCAGTTCCCTATCTACAAGAGCTTCAATAACGCCGCTAACAGTGCCCGCTTCCACAACGTGCGGATTCGACAGGTTCAGGTTCAACGGGGCGACAGCCGCGCCGCTACGAAGCTTACCTAACACCTTACGCGCCTCAACAAGGGCGTTGAAGTACTCTACAGCCGCTTCACGCTCATCTGCCGTAAACACCCGAATTGCGTCTACAAATGCTACCGGGTCAAAACATTCACCATCATCAATGCCGCATGAAACTTCACCCCACACTACACGGCGGTGCATCATGAAAGGCTGTGGGAATACGTCATCAATCTGTGCCGGGTTACGGGTTGCCAACATGCAACGCACCCTATCAGCAGTAGTACCACCAACGTCAGCCAGCTCTGCACGTTCCATGCCGCCCGTACTCAACACCTGATACAAGCCATACGACATACGAACCTTCCGGGCCTTCAGTAGTCACAATGAAGCCGCCGGTCACAAAATCAGCAACAGAAATACCCATAACAGGTACGCATCCTTTCAAGAGAAAAATCAATACAAGAACAACTATACCTCCCCCCCCCGAAACCCAAAAATCAACCCCTACAGGTTGATTACAGACCCCAAAAATGAAGAAAATGCACCCCAGTGCATAACGCACTGACAAGGGAAAAGGCTACTTTCCACACAGGGCCAGATACCCAAAAAACCACCCAAAACCATTATACCAAAAAACAACCCCAAAAACAGGCAAAAACCACCCCCAAAAACCCAAAAAAGCACCCAAAACAGACCCCAAACAAACCACACCCCACCAACAACACCCCCAAAACACCCACCACAAAAACACAAAACCCCCCGACAAGGCAAAAGACACAAAAACATACACACAGACACAACACCAAAAAACAAAAAAGAACAACAGAACACCAGGGCACCTAACCACCCGGCACCCCGCCCTCTTCACCCTACCGCCCTCCTTCACCTCCTCTACCCTTCCACCCTTTCTAGCCCTTACCCCTCTACCTTACCCTTTATTACCCCACCCCCTGTCTAGCCTTCCTTTACCCTTGTTCCCTTACTGTGTGTGTCTGTGTGTTCTCTCTATGTATGTGTGTTCTCTCTGTCTAGCTGTTCTTTTGTTCTGTGCGTGTGTGTCTTTCTGTCTAGCTTTTGTGTTGTTCTGTCTAGCCTGTTGTTCCCCCTGTGTGTGTTCGTCTGTTATGTATCTGTGTCTATTGGGTCTGTGTTCTGTGTCTGCTCTGTGTCTTGGTCTATTGTTCCTGTGTGTCTGTGTTCTCTGTTGTGTCTGTTGCTTGGTCTGTGTCTGTTGGGTGTTCCGTCTGTGTTCTGTGTCTGTTCTACTGTGTGTCTGTGTGTTATCCCTTTCTCTCTATGTGTTCTCTTTATGTGTGTCTACTGTGTGTGTCTTGTATGTGTGGCGTGTATCTGTTATTGGTGTATGTGTCTCTTATGTGTGCGTGTGTTACTGCTCTTGTATGTATCGTGTCTGTGTACCTGTGCCTGTCTGTGTTCTATGTGTGTGTTATGTGTCTTCTTTATTCTGTGTGTGTCTGTGTTCCTTATTTCTTGTGTATGTGTATGTTCTCTGTTCTTGTTCTGTGTTTGTGTTGTTGGTTACCCTGTTGGTGTGGCGTTTATCATGGTGGTGTGATGGGCGCTTGTTTTTTGGGTTTGGTGGTTTTGGTTTTTTGGGGGGTGTGGCGTGTGTGGAATTTTTTTATTTTTTATTCACGGTTTCTAGTGGGTGGTCGTCTTTTGTTAGGTTTTTGTTATCGCACATTTTTTTGCGGGTTTCCCTGGGGGTTGTGTCACACCCGAAATTTTTTTAAAGATATAACACACTCATACTGTGGTTATGTGGCACCTGTGATGAGCTTATATATGCACCTGTTAGCACACTTATACCACACCTAGTATTGTTCTGATATTGCACCCGTTTATACTTGTGCCCGTGTCTGCCTTTGCTTGTGTTCGTATCTGCTTGCGTCTATGTCACCCCTGTGTTTCATTCTATGTTGCCCCGGTATTATGCTTGCCCTACACCTTGTCTTGCGTCTGCTTGTGCTTGTAGTATGTCGTGTGTTACATTCCGTATTGGGTGTCGGTGTCTAGTGCTTGGTGGGTGTGCCGTATGGGGTGTGTTACTTGTTGTGGTGTGTTTCACTTGCTGGTTTTATACCCCCTTTTTTTCTTATGTCTGTTTGTTCTTTTGGAAGGATTGTGTTTGTTGATGACTGCCCGCTTTATTGGTGCTGATACCCCTAGTGTTGGTGGTTCTGTTGTTGAGTCTACTTTTGTTGATGTTGATGCTACTTTTGTTGATGTTTGGTGCCCTGGTAGTGTTGCCTCTGCCCCTAGTGGTGTTGTTTCTGGTGGTGGTGTTCTTTATACCTCTTCTACCCCTGCTGGGTCTGCTGGTGGTGTTCTTTCTGTTCCTGGTTTTATTCAGGTGGGGTGGGGTTCTTCTGGGTGGGGTGTGTCTTCTAGTGGTGGTATTTTGTCTGGTGTGGAGGAGGCTTGGGGGTATGGTTACTCGTTTGTACCCCCTGTAGACCCTGTAGAGTCTTCCGTGGGGTCTTTTGTGTCTGGGGTGGGTGATTATACCTCTGGTGTGTTTGAGTGCCCCTATGAGCCGTCTGTGGGTTCCGGGTCTGTTTTGGGTGTTGAGGTGCCTGTTTCTAGTGTTTGGGATGGGTTTTTGGTGTCTGTTGGTGGTGTGTCTTCTAGTGGTGGTGTTGTGCCTACTGATGGTGGTGTGCCTTTGTCTTTTGTGGAGGGGGCTTCGGGTGTTTTGGGTGATGTTTCTGGTGGTGGTTTGTCTGTTGTTGCGGGTGTTGGTGTGCCTTTGTGGGAGGGTTTTGTTGCTGATTTTTCGGGTTTGAGTGTTACGTCTGCTGGGTTTGGTGCGTTGCCTTTTGGTGGTGGTTCCACTTCTGGTGGGTCTGCTAGTGGTGATGCTTTGGTGGGTTGTTTTCCTTTGAGTGTTGATGTGTGTCCTGGTGTTGGGTCTAGTGTTGTTGGGTCTGCTGGTGGTTCTGTGGGTGTGTCTTTGGTGGGTGTTCCTGTGGTGTCTGGTGTGTCTGTGTTTGGTGGTTTTTCTGTGTCGTGGGGTTTGTCTTCGGCTTCTTTGGGTGTTTTGTCTGTTGGTGTGGGTTCTGGTTGGCGTGGTGTTTTGGGTGTTTCGGGTTTGGGTGCTGGTGGTTTTGTGCCTGGTGTTGTTGGGGTTTCTGGTGGTGTTGGGGTTGGTTCTGAGGTTGTTGTTGATGGGGTGGCTCATAGGGGTTTGGTGTTTGGTTCGCGTTTGACTCCTGGGGGTTTTGTTGATGTGGCGGGTAGTGTTGATGGTTCTGTTGGTGCCCCTGTTTCTGGTGGTGTGTCTGGTGTTGAGTTTGGTTCTGTTGGTGGTTTGGGTGGTGTTTCGCCGGTTGGTGGTAGGGTTGCTGGTTTGGGTCGTTTCGCTGGTTGGTGGCTTGTTCGTAATTGGGTTGGGTCTGTTGTTGGTGGTGTGGGTCGTGCCGCTTGGGGTGATGTTGTAGGGTCTGTTGGTGTGGGTTCTGTGTCTGGTTCTGCTGGTTTGGGTTTGGGGTTTGTTGCTGGTAGTGAGGGTTATGGTTCGCCGGTTGGTGTTGTGAATGGTGGTGGTGGTTCTGCTGGTTTGTTTGGTGGGTCTGTTGGGGTTGGTGCCGGGTTTGTTGGTGGTGTTGTTGATGTTCCGGTTGGTTCGCCGGTGGTGGGTTTGGGTGTTGATTTGGTGGATGTTGCCGGGTTTGTGTCTGACCTATTGTAGGGTTAGTGCACGGTTTTGGGCTGGTGTTTTATTTGGTGTTTTTGGGTGTTAGTAAACCCCCGGTGCCTGTGTTGTTCAGGTTGCCGGGGGTTTACTTTATGGGCGTTTGTTTAGCAGTAGCAAGCGCTGGTGTTTAGGCTTGCTAGTAGCATATCAATTTCTTCATCGAGCTTTTCGGGGTATTTGTCGAGGTGTTCGGCAAGGTTGCGTCCGCCGTATCGTAGGTCTTCACTTGTTAGGTAGAAGGCTACCTCCCAGGGGGTGCGGAATGGCTGGGTTGGGTCGAGTGGGCTTGGGAAGTCGAGGGTTGTTTTGATGATTTTTTGGAGGTCTGGTCGGATTTTTCCATTCTTGAATTGGGCGGCGGGGTATCCGTTACGTCCTTTACGGTCGGTGAGTTTGAGAATGAGGTGGTCGTCTACTAGTTTATCTAGTTCTTCTTGGGTGATGTTGAGGTATTTACAGGTAGTGGTTGTATTGTAGAGTTTGCCTACGGTGTTGAGGATTTGTTCTTTAGGGGTTTGTTGGGGTTGGTGCTGGTATTCGAGGACGTATTTTGCAACGGTGGCTTTTAGTTTGAAGGCTAGGTCGTTGCAGTTTTCTGTGGTGATGTTGAGGTTGCCGTGGGTGGTTAGGTAGTCGATGTATTCGGTGATTTCTTTCTTTACGATTTCGGTGGGGGCGGGGTTGTTGTTGGATTCCGCGTGGGTCATTAGGGTTCCTTTCAAATAAGTTTAGGGGTGTCGGTGTGACACTTATAGGTGTAGATTACCACACTGGATAGGTGTGTACAACTTCCTTGTTCTTGGTGTGGCTGGGTGTGGTAAATCCCCGGTGCCTGTGTCACTCAGGTTACCGGGGGTTCTTCTTTGCGTATGTGGCTTGGTGTTGATTGCACCTGTTTATTTGCTGTTTTCGAGTGCTACAGAGATACTTTCGTATGGCGTGTTGGGGTAGTTTTCGTATTCGTATTCTGGGGGTTCAGACATTATGACGGTGTTTCTCCAAGCTCTCCAGTCGTATTCCTCTTCGTTGGTTTGCCAGTCTGGTTCTCCTGGGTATCGTTCTGGTTCGTTGCCTATGGCATCGGTAGGGTCGTAGCTACAATTGATGTGGTAGAAGCTCATGGTGGGTGTTCCTTCCTTAGTCGGGATACGCGATTTCTGTATTGAAAAGGTAGCATGAAGCCCCGGTAACCTGTGTTTTGTTTGGGTTGCCAGGGCTTATTGTATTTGGGTTACTTGCCTTGCTTGGGGTTGATTAGGATTTCGATTAGGTTGCCCCAGTCAGTCCAGATGGGTGTTCCTACGGGGTAGGTTTTACCGTCCATCTTGAGCCATTCCTTGAGCGTGAGTCCACCATAAGATTCATTTAGGTAGATTGTCATTGACGCACCTACAGGGTTTTTACCTTCGGGGTCGTGGGTGCAAGTGGTGTCAATTCCGATTTCGTAGGGGTCGTCTTCGTCGTCGCCGTTTACCCATACGTCGAGGTGGGCGTACATTGTGTAGGGGGTGTTGTTTACCTTTTGGTGTTTGCCTGCGTAGAACGCCATGAGGTGTGCTAGGTGCATGGCGTTCTCGGAGTGTGGTTCGGCTTTGACGATTTTTCGTTGGGGTTCGTCTAGGTCGAAGTGTCCGGGTAGATTGACCCAGCCTGCTTTGCGGAGCTCTTTGTCTCGCTTGATAATGTTGTTGAGGCTAGTGTCTTCGGTTTCCTTGCCGTCGCCTCCCCAGAACATGTAGTCGGTGAGGGTTTCTTCGTAGGTGATTGGTTTCTGTGCCATTTTATCTTTCTTGGTTGGGTGTTTTGGGGTACCGGTGTGGTACCTGTAGGTATAGGTTACCACACCGGCTAGGGGTGCGCAAGTTATTCAACATAGGGAATGGTGTAGTCTTCGGGGTCTGGTTCGTACCATTCGGATTGTTCAAGTTTTTTGATGACGTTGTTTAGCATTGTGGTGAGTTGTTTTTGTTGTTTGGGGGTTAGGTTTTTGCTGTAGGGGGTTTGGGGTTCGGTGCTGTTGGTGAGGTATTTGAGTTCGTGTGCGTAGTTGATGGTGTAGTCGATGATGAGGTCGTATGAGACTCCCCATGCGTAGCCGTCGCTGTAGTCGGTGCTGATTTGTTCCCAGTATGTGTCGGTGAGGTAGTCGGTGGTTAGGGTGGTTTCCCAGTTTTTGCCTTTGACGGCTTTTTGTTTTAGGGCGTTCCAGTGGGGGTGGTTGATGATGGTTTTTAGGGCTTTTGCCGCGTCGTGGGGTACACATTCTGTGTTGTTGTTGTTTAGGTAGAATGTGTGGGTGGGGGTTAGGTTGGTGGTGTTTTTGTTGATTTCTTTTTGTAGTTGGGGTGTTAGGTGTACTCGTTTTTGGTCTGGGTTGGTTTGTGATTGTACTAGGGTTACGTCTGGGTTGATGGTTTCTATGGTTTGCCAGATGTTGATGTCTTCGTCGTTGTTTTTGGTGATGATGGTGTATTCGGGTTTGTTGGTGGTGGGTTTTATGGTGTTGTTGTTGTGGGGGTTGAGGTCGATGATTTTGGGGGTTCGGGTGTTGTGTACCGGCTGGTCAGTGGTTAGAGTTCCGTTGTGTAGGGTTGCGGTGATGGTTTGGGGTGCGGTTGTCTCGTTGGTGGTGTGTTTGCGGTCTGCGGTGATGGTGTCACCGTTGGTGTGGGTTACTTTGTATAGGGATTTTTCGTTGTTGTTTTGCAGGATGAAGGCTTCGCCGGTGGTTAGGGTGTGGGGTGCTAGGGGGATTCGCATAGTGTTTTCCTTCTTGTTGTTGGTGGTGGTTTAGTAGTGGGTACTGTTTAGGGCACCCCCTACTTGTTAGTTTAAGGGGGTGCCCTTTGTTGGTTTACAGGGGGTTACTTGCCCTGTTTGGGGTCAATAAGAATTGTGATTTCCTTACCCCAGTCAGTCCAGATAGGGGTTCCAATGGGGAAGGTTTTACCGTCCAACTTGACCCATTCTTCGGCGGTGAGTCCGGCGTAAGTGTCGTCCCATTCAAAGCCCAGGTAGGTAAACATTGCTACACCAATCCTGCGCTTACCTTCAGGGTCACTAGTGAAGGTAACATCAACCCCAAGTTCACCAATACCATCCTCATCTTCGGAGTTCGCCCATACGTCAAGGTGGGCGTACATCTTATAAGGGGTGCCAGTTTCCTTCTGATGCTTACTCGCAAGGAACTTGATAAGGTGTGCAAGGTGCTTACCGGTTTCGGTACCCTGTTCAGCCTTCACGATTTCTCGTTGGGGTGCATCTAGTTCAAAGGTGCCAGGGATTGATACCCAACCTTCCTCGCGGAGCTCGTTCTCGCGCTTAGCAATGTTCTTGTCGGTCTGGTCTTCCTTATTAGGGTTGTCGGGTGAGGTGTAGAATACGTAGTGCTTGCTGATATCCTCGTAGGACAGGTGGTTCTTTGCCATGTTTTACTCCTTGATAGTGGATTTCTGAAGTCCCGTTCTTGGAACCTCTACATATAGAATACCACATAGGTAACCCCGCGCGCAACTCTAAGGGGCACCCCTGCTACTTGTTTAGGGTTCCCCTTAGAGCTGTATTGCAAGGCTTTATCTACTGGCGGGTTGGGGGCTTCAGGAAGGGTAGTTTAATCCTAGTAACTTCAATATCCTTCAGCAGGTGCAACGGGTGCATATGTATCACGTCACCCTCTGCAAGGTATGGCTGTTCTTCCTCTTTTACGTCGAGAACTACTTTCAGCTTACTGCCGTAGATGACTACCCCAAATGTACCGTCAGGCTGTAGATACTGCACATGAACTTCAGTATTTGCCGTTTGCTCCGGCACAAAGGGTAATCCTTCATATGTGAATTTGGTGACTTTAACCTGGAGTTTAGTGATAGGGTACTTATGCATATTAGAGTCTTTCGGCATGTAGGCTTATCAGAAGTACCTAATCACGGAAGTTTGGGCTTCCTTCATGTGTGACGGGTGAACGTGCAATACGTCATCATCTGTGAGATACGGTTGGTCTCCCTTTCCCAGGTCAAGGACTACCCTCAGTTTCCCCAGGTTATACCTTTCTGATTGAATCATATTGTCAGCCAGCAGGTAGTGCACGCGAGTTAGTGCCTCTGTTATGTATATGCGATTCTCTAGGTAGACGATAGTTTCAAACTGAATTTTGACCACGGGGTACTTGTTCATGGTGGGGGCTCCTATTCCGGTGGGGTTAGGTTAGGGTTACGGTGTTTGTTTGGATATTCTTCCAGTACTCTTTATTCAGCTGAATTTCGTCAATTTCGCCGTTTGTCTTCATAATGAGGTAGGGGTTATGGGCATCAATGAAGACGAATTTCACATCAGGTAGCTCGTATCCGTAATCGCTTTCTGAATACTTATATACCTTAAAGCGCGGACTCCTATCCCTACCCACATAGTGTACAACCAGGGCGCGACCTGTCGCCTTTCCGCCTAGAGTATCGTAAGAGCGACTTTCTAGGACAATGGCTAGAATGAAGCGTTTTTCTTCTCGGGTAACCATTCTTACTGCTCACTTTCGGGGTTGGTGGCACGCCCGCCCATCATCTTGAGAAGCCTCTGGGTGAACGGGGTGTTTGCCATGTATTCGCTGTAGCTCATGACTGGTTCAAGATTTAGTGGTTCTTGTGGGTCTGCGTAGTGTTCGCTAAAGTCTACGGGCTTGCCGTTGAGTAGTGCGGTCATTGGGGTGTGATTGCCTTTCTTCCTTGTAGGGGTATCGGATGGTTCGTTATTACTGTTATGATTGTAGCATACCTTATTATTGTACGCTATGTTCTTAGTGGGCGTGGCTCTGCTTTGCGGGGTTGCGCCTGTTTTATGCCTTGTTTTTATTGATTATTTTTGGAGGTTTCTTTGGCTGGTTCTGCTGTTTCTAAGCCGGTTATTGGTGCTGTTGCTGGTGTTGGTGCTGGCTTGTTGCCGGGCGCTTTTCCGTCTGGTGTTGGTTTGTCTCATGTGTCGGAGGGGTTTGTTTGGCCTCATGGTGGTACTTCGGTTCTTGAGCGTGGTGTTGGTGTGAGGGATTTTTCGGATGTTCCTAAGCCGTTTAGGTCGTTTGAGTCTGAGTGTTCGGGTTATGTGTGGGATGCTTCGGTATCTGGTTGGTCTGGTTCGGCGTTTACTCATGGTGGTTTTTCGTTTGGTGTGACTCCGCGTGCCCGTTGGTCTTTTGGTGGTTCGGTTGATTTGAACGCTGTTGCTGATGGGTTTAGGGTTCCTGTGGCTGGTGTTGGTGCCCGTGCTTTGGGTGAGTCTGTGGGTGTTGAGGATTTGGTGTTGGGTGGTCTTGTTGCGCCGCCTGGTTCTGGTTCTCAGGGGTTCCCTGTTGGTGTTGGTGTTTCTGATTTGTCTTCTTTTAGGTTTGATTATGATGGGAGGGGCGGCGTTATGTCGTCTGTTGAAGTTTCTAATGTTTTGGCTGTTGAGCAGTCTTCGTATTGGTTGAGTCGTGTTGGTGGCGTGGATGTTGTGTCGCCGCCTTTGGTTGGTGAGTCGCCTGATGTTGTGGCGGCTAGGGTGAAGCGTTTGCGTTCTAAGGAGCGTGGTAATGGTGGTGTTCGTCCTCGTCTTATGGGTGTTCGCCGTGAGGTTGAGATTATGAGCTTTATCGGTATTTTTGGTTGGGTTGATGTTAGGGCTACTATGCTTTTGCTTGGTGTGTCTACTCGTGCTACTGCGTTGAAGTATTTGAAGGGTTTGCAGTCTAGGGGCTGTATTGAGGCTGTTGATGTTGCGGGTGCTGGTGGTCACCGTGTTTGGGTGGGTACTCGTGTTGGGCTTGATGAGTTTGGTGTTGGTGGCGGCGCGTTTAAGCGTTCATCTTTGGGTAATATGGAGTTCCCGCATAGGGTTCTTGTCACGTATGTTGGTGCTTTGTTGTGGTGTGGGTCTACTGACGTGTTGAATCTTGGTACTGGTGTTTGGGGTGGTCGCTCTTCGGGTGGTTCTGCTCTTCGTGGGTTTAATGTTGTTTCTGACCGTCAGATTAATGGTTCTTTGCAGGGTCTTTTGAGGGGTAATAATGCGCTTGAGATGCGTGATTATTTGATTGCTGAGCGTGCTAGGATTTTGCGTGAGTGGCGTGCTGGTGGCGGTAGTGGTGTTGGCCCTGAGTGTTTTGGTGGTAATGAGTGGATGTGGGCTGTTTTGTCGGCGGCTTCTACAGCGACTTTCCATGTGCCGGATATTGTTGCTATTTTGCCGCGTGGTGAGAATGGTGAGGCTCGTAGTATTGCGGTTGAGGTTGAGCGTGGTTCTTCTAAGTCTAGGGGCAAGCTTGTCGAGATTTTGGAGCAGTACCGCGATGACCGTTCGGTGTTTAGCAAGGTGGTTTGGCTGTGCACGTCGGATACGATGGTTCGCCGTGTGAATAAGTGGGCTACTGAGGAGGGGGTTTCTGACCGTATTGTTGCTTACAGGTTGGAGCGTCCTGAAGGTGGCGTGTTTGATAATACGGAGTCTGTCTTTAGCTTCTAGTGGCTGGGCATAATATAAGGGGAACCTTTAGCTTGTATTGGCTGAAGGTTCCCCTTATATTGTTTATGTATTTGGGCTACGTGGCTGGTGCTCGATTTCCAGCTTGTAGGTGTTCTGTTTGGGCATATTTTGCTTTTACTTCCGTATGGTGTCCACCTTTCCTTATAGATTCTACTATGTGCTTTAAAACCATATATAGCTCTCTAAGGCTGTGATTTTATGCACTCATGTAAATAGTGGCGGACATGCTTAGCGCGCCTGTATGCAGGCATTTTAGGTCACTGAGAGTATATTGAGTGGCAATATTCCCTATAGTTATCCTGTGAGTATTTAAGGCAATAAGGTTATGATGACAAAAACCCCTCAAGATTAACCTCTTGAGGGGTTTTTGGTTACTCTACCAAATGTCGTCGCTCTTCTTGTTCGGGTTATAGTTGAACTTAATTCCGTTAGATTCTTCAAGCTGAATGAGTTGCCAGAACCTATTAGGGTCAGGGCTGTGCTTCAAAGCTGATTCAACGTAACATGGCCCACCTTCACGGCAAAGTTCCACTAGGCGACTACTCATATCTTCACCGGTTGCCTGTAGGGACTGACGGATATAACGGATGTCGCCGCCTTGGATTGCCTGAATGAGTGCTTGGTCTGACTGCTTGATAACAAGAACCTCATGTACAGCTATCTTTTCGCCGTCGATTCGGTCTACTAGCGCCTGGGTGACAAACACTCGACCGGATGCCGCAATGGAGCGGAGCACATCTTCACGAGTGTTCGCGCCGGTATCGGCGGCACCCATGAGTCGCTGAATAATACCTGCGGTGTCTTCCGCGTGTACCGTAGTTAGTGTCAGGTGACCAGTAGTAGCGGCTGTTAGAGCGGCACGCATTTCAACCGCATCCCTAACCTCACCAATGAGAATGATGTTAGGTTGCTGTCGCATAGCTGATGAGATAGCGTTATTGAACGAGTATGTGTCGCGTCCTACTTCACGCTGGATAAAGAGCGAACCGTTAGCTTTCCTATTGTTATTGTCGAATAGGTACTCGATAGGGCGTTCAATGGTGATGATTGTTGGCCCTGTGGGGTTGCCGTTAGCGTCTGGTCGGTGCACTTCCCTTGAGGCGTATAGTAGTAGCGATGCGATACTGGTTGTCTTACCGGAACCTGTGGGGCCAGAGAAAACGATAAGACCGTTAGCTTGGTGCATTGCTTTAAGTACTATGTCGGGTAGCCCGTAGTACTTTGGGTGATGCAGGTTTCCAGCTAGGATACGGAATGATAGTACGGCGTTGTCGAAGCCGGGGCTTGCCGCGCTGATGTTGAGACGTGTCCTTCGCCCGGCGTGCTCATATAGGGGTAGCGTATATGATGAGTCCAGCTCTTTTTGTGAGGTGAAGATGTCACGTTCAGCACTTGGAATGATGACTTTCATCATTCGGTTAATTTCGCTTCGGTTCGGGATTTTAAACCCGTCGTAGATGTTGTTTCCACCCTTGATTTTGAAGCGGATAGGCGTGTCTGGGGTTACGTAAACGTCGGTTGCACCCCTGTTGATTGCCTCTGTCAGGATTGCACAGATAGGGAAGCCGGGCGGCTCGTCACGGTCGTTAGGTACTGAGTATCGTAGGGGGTTGTCTTCACTGAGGCTTGTCTTGACGACACGTGCTTGTGTTGCGTCTACAGCGGGTGCCTCTACTGGTTCTTCTTTTTCTTTTGTTTTTTGTGCGGCGGCGGCGTTGATTGCTGATTCGATGATTTCATTCAGCTCTTCAGTGGTGAGGGTGGTTCCGCTTGCCGCTGGGGTTGGTGTTTTTTCTTCGGGTGTTACTTCCGCGTGGGCGGCAACTTCTTCGTTAATGCGGTTTAGTCGCTTGCGTGTTTCGGCAACAGTGTTGGGTCGCTTTGTTGTTTTACGCAGGTGGTTGAGTGAAAGCCCAGCGGTACTGTTCATTGCGTCTTGGTTCCTTTACTGGTTTGGGGTTGGTTTTTTAGGCTGTGTACCTTATAGCTTGGCGCTTGCGTTTCACCTTTGTGTTGTGGGGTGCGTGCTTTATGTCGTATATGCTACGATGAACTTGTTATTTTTTATTGTTATGCAGAAAGGTTCCACCTTGGGAATTTTCCACCGTAAGGTTAAGATGGTAGACCCCACAACAGTTGTTGAGCCTATGCTGGTTTTGGAGCAGAGGCTCACGCTTGCTGACGCTTTGCTGACCTACTATGATACGGGGTGCCCTGAAAGTCTGAGGAATGACCTCATTAAGGCTAGGGGTGCCCAGAAACGTGAGGGTGCTGAGCTGATGTTCCCTAATGACCTGTATAAGATTAGGGCTGAGATGCTGATTGTGGCTAAGACGTATTACTTTGGCTCTACTATGCGGCCTGGCATGAGGCTTGATAAGATTATTAATTTTGAAAGGGTTTTTGAACGCATGAGCAGTGTAGGCATGGAAAACGAAGAAGAGATTGCTAAGGGGCTTAAACTAATTGCCGAGACACGTGAAGCTTTGGGTGAATCGGCACCCAATATCATTGACTATATGGATGACATTGCCATGCTAGAGGCTAAGGTGAAGCGTCTTGAGTCTGAGATTGAGGATGGGCTGAAGTCAGTGGGTAGCCGCTGGAAGAAGGGTGATGCTGAAGAGGTTGCCGTCCGCAATGAGGAACTTGCCATTGAGCTTATTGATGCTGAAGAATCACTAAAGGCAAGCCGTAAGTTCCTCAAAGACACAGAGGCGGCGTTCAAGAGTAATCTTAGTATCTTGAAGGAAGCTGAACGCGGGTTGCGCCGCTTGGGTGATTTGCGTACTTCTCAGAAACAGCAAGAGCTTGTGAACAGCTTGAAGGATAAACTGAGCGACGTAACTACTGGCTCGGCGTTCGATAAGCTTGCAGAGGAAGCTGAGGCTCGTTTGCAGGGCATGCGTGAAATTCAAGAGAATAGTAATGACCGTGAGTTTACCCGCCTGACAGCGCAGGAACGTCTAGATGCCCTACGTAAAGAGAAGGGGTTGTAATTCTTTTGAGTACAGCAAGCACAGGGCAAGAACTAATTGAGCGTGTAGCCAACTCGCCATACAGGGGTGCCGCTCAAGCGCTGGGTTACGACCATAAACAGCGGGACTGGATTAAAGCTATTCAGGACGAGAAGGAAGCCGAAGAGTCAAGGGTAGCCCGCCAAAAGCTAGGCAAATCAGCGCTCAAGGTTCTAGGTGTTCTGGTTATTATTGGTCTGATTATCGGTCTTATCGTTGCGGCTATCTACGGTCTTTCTCAAGTTCCGTGGGGCGATTTGCTCCCTAAGTCGGCACCGGCAAGTACAACTAGTTCGAGCAGTAGTAAAAGTTTCCTCTCCGGCGTGCCAGGGCAACTACTTGGGCTAGTTATGCTCTTGGCGCTTTTTGTTGGCATGTTCAATGCCATAAAAACCCAAAACCTAAGGATATTTCTTGTGCTCACAGTTCTTCTAGTATTGATTGTTAGCATATTCTTCCTACTGCATAACCTGCCCTCAATGCCCACGGATAGCTCAAATAACTTACTCCCAGCCGGGTCGGGGATAGAGTAAAGTTCAAGATAGGAGATTCCAACTCTTATGGTTAAGGTCTACACGAAAGAGCATAATGCGGCGAAGCGTATAAAAGACTCGCCGTATGCTGGCTCTGCCCGCATCTTGGGTTACGATAAGTTGCAGTGTGATTGTGGGTTGAAGGTATCCAGAAAGCACAGGATGCCGAGAAGTCACGGCGAAAACGTCGAGAGTTGGGTAAAACTATTGCCGTTATTATTGGCATCTGTTTCACTCTTGGGTTGCTTGGTGGCGCATTTTATGGTGTTACACAGCATGTACTACCTAAGCACACAGCGTCAGCACCCGCAAATCAAGTAGCCTCTTCGCCTAGCCCCACGCCTTCTACTCCTAGTTCTTCCCCTTCTGATAAATGCACTACTGTTATTGGGTCTTACAGTGTTAGTACGGGTATCTGTAAGGAAGGTAAAACCACAGACACATCTGGGATTAAAATAAATCTCAAATCCGTTGTGACTGCACTTATTGTAATTTTTTTCATGCTTGCCCTCATTACTCTCCCGATGCGCCTATAAAGTTGCGGATATGATTCTCATGTAGAATATTTCTTTATCCGTCAGGGGGTGCTTTAGGTGAATATTGGTTATCAGATGCTAGGTAAGGTTAAGTATTGGTCTTGCTTGGCTGGCACTTTGATTCTGTTCATCTTTGCGCCTGGAATTTTGTTACTAGGGTTCCTGGTAGGGCAATTGGGTGATGTTAAGTTCTGGAATGGTAGCGGAACCATTTTCGTTTTACTACTTGTGACATCAACTATTTGCCTGTTTATCAGCTGGCTAATACCTGAACCACCACCGGTGATAGAAAATACAGCCCCTAGTAATGCTTGGGACGATGAGGTTACAGTTCCCCTAGTATAATGAGCATATTAAGGCGGGAAGTGACTTGTTTTTACAGGTCGCTTCCCGCCTTAATTTTTTTGGTGCTGATTTTAGAGGTAGTCAGCTTCAAACGCTTCGGCTGTTTCCGCGTCGAATAGTGGGTAGTCCGTACCCCTAATAATGTCGTATAGTAGCACTTCCATGCCTTCGCGGTATCCGTCGTTTTCTAGTAGGTAGTCGAATCCTCCGGGTAGGCGCGGGTTGGTTGCGTCTAGTACTTTCCTGTGTAGGTATGGCACACCTGTGAGCACTTCGATTCCGGCGGCGCAGTAGTCTTGCACTCCGGGGAGTGATACTGCTGAGCCTGCTTTAACGGTATCTTCGTCTTCTACACCGTTTACGAATACGCTGATACGGCGCGGTTCCATTCCTCCGCCGTGTCGTCCTGAGCCTAGACCGTACACAAACTGTCGCTTCATGGTGATTAGCGGCTTGAAGTGCGGCTGTGTCACATAGTATAGCTTGTGGGTTAGTGGGTAGGTGCACTCTTTCATGTAGGGGTCGTTGAGTAGCACTGATGTGTCAATGATGACAATATCGTAGTGCTCACGGATTGCCTGGATGATGGTGCGGTAGAACGGTGGTCGTAGGTCGTTGAGGTCGGTTGGGTTCTCGGGTGCTAGTAGTGTGTCTACTCCTACACGGGTGTTGTGGTTGATATTGTCGTTGATGATACGCCAGTCTTCTTCGGGGTCTTCGCCTAGCACTCGGTATTCTGAGCGGAAGTCGTCAAAGATACCCACTACGGTTTTAGCCTGGTTGCCCGTGTCGTATCCTACTTGTCCGTCTTGCAGGTCGAGGTCAATGACGATGATTTTTAGTGGGGTTTTGGCGCGTCCTTCTTCTACGGCTTTTTGGCTGTATTTAGCTAGGGTGTTTGCTAGTCCTAGTGATGTTGTGGTTTTGCCGGTTCCACCTTTTTTGGAGGTGATGGTGACACAGCGCCCAATGTAGGGTGACCCGTTGATGTGTTGTTCGTCGGGGCTTACTTCGCCTTGGATGGATGCTAGTTCTGTGTCGGTTCGGTAGACTAGTAGCCCTTGGAAGGCTAGGAAAGCGTCGTTTTTTTCGGGTGCGCGGTCGATGTATTCTAGGATTGCTTTGTAGAAGTTGTTGGCGATGACGTGACCGGGGTAGAAGTCCCATTCCGCTTCGGGGTTTTCTTTATCGTATGTTGTCCATTCGATTGGGTATGGGTACACGCCGAGGTCTACTTGTGCGTTGATGAGGTAGTCGGACAGTTCGTTCATTGCGTCTTGGTACATGCTGAACTGTTCGGCGTTCACGGAGGCTTGCACTACGAATAGCGGGGTGGTTTCCATGATGTCGCGTAGGTACCCGTAGATTGTGTCTCGCCCGGCTTTGACGGTTACTTCGTCAATTAGTTCTACTAGGTAGTCTGAGTGGACGATGAAGCAGTCGATGGTGTTCGGGATTTCGGGCGGGTCTGCGGTGAAGGCTTCTACGAACTCTTCTAGGGTTGCGAAGATTCCGAGGAATTTTGAGCGGCGGGGTGCGCCTTCTTCTTCTTCGTCAATGACGGGATAGATTGTTTCTGCAACCCAGGGTTCTAGTGGCCCTTTTTTGGGTTCGATGGGCGGCATGAGGATTTCTATCATGTCGCGATACCATGCCGCGTCTACCACTTCATCTCGTGCTTCGGAGTTTAGTGGGCTATTCGGGTTTTCGAGGGCATCATATTGGGTTTTTCCACTGATGTAGACGATATTGGGTGGTAGCATGGTGTTTTGGGGTACCTTTCAACTGTTGTTATGTGTTGTCGGCTAGAGGGTTGGTGTTGAATATTTCAGGTAGTTCTTCTAGCCAGATGTCGATTCGGACTTGTCCTCGGCGGCCTCGGATGTCTCGCATGAGGCACCACCCTTGGGGTAGTGTTGTTATTGCTTCGATGACCTGGGCGGCGGCATCACCTTTAACTTGCATTGCGTTTGCGGCTACTATTGCGTCGTCTTCGGAGTTATTGAAGGCGAAGTGCGTGCTTGCAAAGGCCTTGTTTAGGCGGGTGCGTTCGTTGAAGATGTCGGTGTAGTCCTGTGTTCCTAGTAGTAGTGCTAGGTTTTTGGAACGTCCGAGGCGTGCTGTTGTGTCGATGAGGGCGGCACCGGTGGGGTTGGTGATGATTGACCAGGCTTCATCTACGACTAGCACTTTTCGGATTGATTCGTCTAGTCGGAACATGCTTTGACGGATTAGCAGGGTTAGCATGGTCATGATTGCTTGACCTACGGCTTTGCTGGGGTCTTTGAGCTCGTCAATTGTCTTTGGTAGTTCGTGTAGGTCGGATAGGTCGATGACGGTGATACCTGGCTGGAATTTAATGTATTTAGGTTCGCCCTTGTCAGGTTCGGCGCTTAGGATTTCTCCCGCACCGGCTGTGAGCGCGTTTCGTGCGGCTTTAGCAAACCCGAATAGTTTACTCCTACCTACCGGGTCGTCAATGAGTGAAGCGGTGCGTTGCAGTTCGTCTAGGAACGCTATCATACACTTTTCGTCATTGTGGAAGTTCAGGATGTCTCGTACCGTGTTGCTGATTTGTCCTACGATGATGTCGTCGTTCACCGAGTTTGGTAGGAGTGCTTGCAGTACTGCTAGTACAGCTGTTACGGTGTCGGATTCGATTTGCTTTTTGTCTTCGCCGTGACTAAATACGATGAATGGGTCAAGGATACCTATGTTTTCTGGGTCGGTGGGGTCGATTTTGGCGCGGCGCACGGGTACACCTGTGATGTCTTCTGCGCCTGCGAGTTTCAGTAGGTCACCTTTCCAGTCGATACCTACGATGGTTGCGCCTTGGATTGCGGCTAGGGTGGTTAGCCATAGCATACAGTAGGTTTTACCGCTACCGGTGTTTCCGGTTACTAGGGTGATGGGTGCTTTATTGCTTTTGTTTGCTGAGTGTAGGCTGAATAGGGTTTTTGAGGCTGGCACGCTGTTTGCGTATCCGATTACTACGGGCTGGTCTGGTTTGTACGTGGACATGCGGTGTTCCTTTTACTGTGTCTTCTTGGGTGCTGGGGGTAGTTGGATTTCTGCGTCGATACGGTAGATTTGGTTGATATTCGGGTCTTGCTCGTACCCGTCTAGGTACATGCGGGCTTCTTGCTTCCATTTGAAGTATCCGACGAGGTATACGTATAGGGTTTCACCACCGAAGATTTCTTTTGGTGTGTTGAGGAACCATGTCAGGGCGGCACCTATGAGAGCGCCGGGTATTGCACCTACGATGAGTGAGGTGGGTAGGTCTGGCATACCTACGAAGATGTATAGGATACCGGCAAAGATGAGGGTTAGACCACCAAAGCAGGCACCCCACATGCCTAGAGTACTGAAGGCTACCGAACCACCAATTTGTTTGAGGGAAACGTCTTTACCTACAGCCCATAGGCGCTGTTCACGCCTGAATACTTGGGTAACGTTAAGAACGGTGGGGTCTTTACTCATGTCTGCCTTTGCCTTCTAGGTTTGCGGGGTTACTGTTTTTAGCTTCTTACTATATAGCTTGGGGTGGTTCTACCAATCAAGATTTGCTGGTTCTTGCGGTTCTTCCCCGTCTTGCGGTGGGCAAAATTCTATGAGAGGCTTTTCTTCTGTTTCGCTGGGTGCTAGTGCCGCCGCCGCTTCGGGTTTTGGGGTTGTCTTTTTGCGTAGTTCGGTGGCTACTAGTTTTTTGTACATTTTAAGCCCGTTGTTGGGGTCATATTTTTTGTCTTCTTCGGTGAGGGGTATTAGGTCGTGGTCTTCTTCGGGGTTGAAAGACCATTCTTTAGCTTTGTCGTCTAGGTCTGGTCGTTCGATTGGTTTTAGGATGGGGTTGATGTTTTGTGTTATGGGTTGCCCTGGTTCGTATTCTGTGATGGTGATGTGGAACCGCCTGTATTTTATGGGGTCTTCTTTGGGTGATTTGTAGTATCCACCGTAGCTACATGAGTAGTGTACTAGGTGTGTTGCGTCGTCGTCTGCCCACCACCTGCCGGTAGCGCCGTCGATGAGTGCTTTAAGGGTTGGGGCATAGTTATTGGGGTCTAGGTGTGTTCCCCTGTTGTGCCCTAGCACCTCGAAGTGCACGGTGTAGTGTTTGAAGGGTTTGAAGTTTGGGTTTTTCTTTAGGTGTTGGGTTGCGTGGTGTGATGCGAGGCCTCGTAGGGCATTAACTCGGTTGGCTTTTACGCGGTGATTGAGGGCGTTGTTTGCTGTGAAGACGATGCAGGTGGGGATGTCTAGGACTAGCTCTATGGTCTGTGGTGTTTCTGTCATGTGGTTCTACCTTTGAGGTTGGGGGAGTTAGTTGGCGGCCAAAGCTGGTTTTCTTGAGCTTTGGCCGCCGCCTTGGGTGTTTTTTAGAATACGTCGCTTGGTACGGATTCTGGTTCTACATATTCGTTGTCGTTGTAGTTATTTTCAATTGATTGCTCTTGGAAGATTTGTGTGTCTTCCCCGGCGTATGCCCCTTCGGGTGGGGTGGGGAGTTCGCTTACTGTCTTGAAGAACACCTCGGCAATGTCGATGAGCATCTTTGTTGTGGTCTGCTTAACTTCTTCCACCCAGGCATCAATGGTTGCCGTATCGCCTGCCTTGTGGTGGCTTTCGATAATGTCGTAGGTTAGGGGGTGGAACTGTTCTTGTGCTTGGCGTGCTACTGCTTGTACCCTCATGCTACTTCCAGCATTTTTGAGTCCCCTAAGCTGGGGTTCGGTCATGTAAATGTAGTTCATGCGGTTTACGTAGAACTGGTAGTGTAGCTGAATGTCGTTCACTAGGGTAACGAACTTTTCGGTCATGTATGCTACGGTCGCATGGGGAAACAGGCTTACTTCCCGCTCTGCTTCCGGTAGCACCTCGTAGACTTTGCGTTGCAGGTCGTTGTAGGTGTAGAGGCATGAGGATACGTGTCCGGCGGCGGTGTTCCAGGTGTTATTCTTGTTGAATACTGCGTATACCGGTGCTTCATAGTCTGCCATTGCGTAGCTGTTACTCATCGGCTTGGGTGTCCGTTCTTCTTAGATTTTATTATACAGATACTATCGTATCATTAATCGTGGAAGATTGGGTGTTCATGGAACCAGTGAAGTACATTGACTACAATATCTTGTCCTATTTCGGTGCCGGTGAAGAAGAAGTATGCACCGGCTAGTAGGCTGAAGAATATGATTGCGTTCTTGAAGTCTTCCATGTTTACTTATCCCATTCCTTACGGTAGCCGGATACTCGTTCGCCGTCAGCTTTACCTTTCTTAACGGCGGCGAGTACTTCTTCTTTACTGAGGAGTCGTTGTCCTTCAAATTCTGGTTTGGTTGGTGGAACATAGTCGCTTGCTTGTTCCATCTTGAACCATTCTTTGAGGAGTGCCTGGTCGATTGCGTCGCCGTCTTCGAGTAGTTCTGCCTTTTGTCGCTCTTTTTCTACGGCGCGGGCTTTTTCGATTTCTGCCTTGGTCATGACTTTGCGTAGTCCTGGCAGGTAGATTGCGGCGGCGGCTTCAAGTGCTCCGGGGCTTACGAGGTCGGTACTGATGTTGATGTTTGAGTGACCTTCGCCGTCTAGTCCTGGCTTACTGATTGGTAGTGTCAGCGTTTCTTCTTGTGTGTCGTAGAGGACGGGTGAGCCGTATTTGAGGTGGTCGAACATCATCTTAACTGATTTACTATTCAGGGCTTGCTTCTTTTTGAACTGTGCTACGGCGCGTTTTTGTGCACGGCGCGGCATGTCTTTGAATAGTAGGTATCGCCCTGATTCTAGGTACTCTTCAAGTTCCTCGGGGGATACAACATCTTTATAGTAGGCGATGTCGTGCCCTTTTTTGGTTTGGGTCTTCCGCTTGGTTCCTTTAGTTCCTTTAGGGGCGGCTGTCTTGTTCTTGCGGGTTACTTTAGTCTTCATTGATGGTTGCCTCGTATTTCCTGGTGATTAGTGCGTCCAAGAAGCGGTTGTGGCTGATTGTCTTGTTGATGTTGTTGTACTTGTTGGAGGCTTCTACTAGTTGGGTGATGAGGGGTGCGATTTCCGTTTCGTACCACCTGTCGTATTCGCGGCGCGCGTCAATGCTTACTTCCGTGTCACCGTTCCATAGGGTTTCTTTGATGATTCGGGTAACGTGTTGTGTGAACTGGTGTTCGGTGGTGGTGTCGCTACCGCCGGTTCCTGTCTGGGTAATCGTCGTGACGCTATCCCAGGCGGTGCTCTTGAATGGGATTCCTACCGCACCGTAGGCGGCGTATTTCTTGTGGTTCATCTGGTTTATGATGGTCACAATTTCAGCTGTTACTTCTTCACGTTTCGCTAGGATGTCGGTCAGCATGTTTAGTGCTTTCCATGCGTAGTAGAGGGCACCCACTAGAGCTAGTAGCAGTATGACTAGTACGAAGATTACTGGGGTCATGGTTATTTTCCTTCAGTCTGTCCGGTTTCTGTGTTAGTGCCCAAAGATTCGAGGTAGAAGAACCAGGAGTGATAGGACACTAATTCCTATGCTGAGCCATAGCACACCTGAGTTAAGTGAGGGGCTTTTCGCGTCGTAGGTGGCTACCCTGTAGGTGTACCACAGCTTACCTTTTCGTGGCACGATAGGTGCGAGGAGAGGTACACCTGATTTAGTGAACATGTCACCGATAATGTGGACTACAGCACCTGCGCCCATGCTGTACCCTATCCAGGTGTATTGTCCAGCGGGGATTGAGGCGAATAGGGCACCTGTGATTACTAGGGAAAGAATGAAGGTTACCATTGAGTTGAGGTGCTTACCGCCCTTGAGCGCACCAATGTTTAGGCCTGATAGGGCGATGTGCATGGCGGCTAGGCAGATAATGGCGGCGATGAGTGCACCTAGATTATGGATGCCAATAAATCCTAGCGGTAGCTTAAAGGCGGTCACAATAGGGTTACTAGTAGCGAGGTTCACAACGAGTGCTAGTGCTACAGCTCCCATGAGTGAGTGCCAGAATCCACGGTGTAGGTAGTCGTGTGATTTGGCACGGGATTTAGCGTCAGCTTTGGTGTGGATTGTTTGCACTAGGCGTGAGCTTTCACGGAATAGTACTGTGATTGGTTCACCAAAGATACCCATTGCTGACTTTGCTGTGGATGAAGTGTTATCGAAGTCAGGGATTAGGGCACCTGCTACGAAAGCGAGTAGTGAGAGTGCGAATATTCCTACAGTTGGTGAGTTGGTAACGAAGTAAGCTGTGAAGGTTGCACCAAATGCTAGTACGGCTAGGAACGCGGCTACACCGGTTGCGGCGTGAGCTGGCCCCATGAGTGCGTCGTCACACTCGCCTTGTGTTCGCATAAGTCGGTGTATCCAGCATTGCTCGTCGTGTGGTGCCATGTTTTATAGTCCTTGTAAAGTTTAGGGGTGAGATTACATATATAGTGGGTATAGCAAAGCCAGGAGCCCCGTGTTTATAGGGTTCCCGGCTTTGCTGGTTGTTTGGTTTATTCGTTTACTTCTTCGGGTTGTTCCACTTTCTCTTTGGAACGTCCGAAGAACCTTTCGCGCCTTGCCGCGCGGCGACGTTCTGCCTGCTCTTTGGCTTTTGCATTGCGTTTCTCGACGTTTTCTTTGAACTCTTCTAGAGCCGCGTCAATTTCTTGTGTGCGCTGGTCACGTACACCAAATGCTTTAGCGTCCTGTTCATCTTCTGTTGTGAGTAGGAACGTGCATAGGGCTAGGGTGAAGCCGAGGCTACAGGAGTTGATGACTGACCATAGGTGCGTTCCTTCGGGAATGAAGATGCACATTGTACACAAGAGTGTGGCGGTTGCCGCTACTACTGCTACACGGGCTTTGAAGCTTGCCCAGTTCCGCTCTTTGAGGGGCACCCATTCGCCCTCGGTTTTCTCTGTGAGGGTTTCCCCTATTATGTATGAGATGAGGTAGCATAGGGTGGCTGTTGAGTAGATTAGGGGTATACCTGATACTAGGGCTCGCAGGATGTTTGCCCATAGTGCATGTGGAAGGTAGATGTCTAGTAGTACACCTGTGGTTATGCCGAACAGTAGGGTTCCTACCCATATTGCGATTTGTTTCTTGTTGCGTGTATTCCACGCTATCATGATTCGCCTGATGTGTGTTCGTCCACGGTCACGCGCGTTTTGAATCACGTACTCTATGGGAATCATGAGTGTGTCTAGGGCTTTCCCCATGTTGCTTACGTTCCTTACAGGTCGTTTAGGTTGTCGAAGAATTTTTCAGCGTCTTGCAGTGCTAGTTTGCCGTGTGTGGGGTTAGCTAGGATGCGGGTTGCTGATTCTATGGCACTCGGGATTAGGTGTCGGTGCTCGTTGAGTCGCAGGAACCTGTTTTTGCTGGTTCCGTGCTGGCTTTGTGTGAGTATGTCACCTTCTCCGCGTGTAACCGTGTCTGCTTCTGCAATAGCGAAGCCGTCGCTGTGTTCGACTAGTGCGTTCATGCGGGCTTGTGCGCTTTTGCTTTCTGCGGGGGTTACTAGCCAACATTTGGAGGGTAGGTCGTTTCGTCCTACTCGTCCGCGTAGCTGGTGTAGGCTGGAAGCTCCGAGTCGTTCAGCGCCCATGATTACGATGCGGGTTGCGCCTGGCACGTCTACACCAACCTCAATGATGGTTGAGGCGATGAGTACGTCTAGTTCGCCGTTGCGGAAGCTGTTCATTACTTCTTCTTGTTCGGCTACTTTCATTTTGCCGTGCACTACTCCGATACGTGCGGTGGGTAGAACCGTTTTCAGTTCGTTGTTCAGCTCGGTTACGCTAGGCGCGTCTGAGGTTTCTTCCACCCTGGGTGCAATGATGAAGGCTTGGTGCCCGGCGGCAATCTCACTGTTCAGGTCGCACCACATGGGGTGAACAATCTCGTTGAGAATGTCGCTGTGCTTTGCGGGTACCCATTCTGTTTCTACTGGCTTTCGACCGGCGGGCTTTTCCTTGATTTGGATGAACTCGACTTGACCGTATGCCATTTGAGCTACGGTTCGAGGTGTAGGGGTAGCGGTTGCGGTCAGGAAGTCAGGGATAGTTCCGTCTTTGCGTGCAATGGTTAGTCGTTCCCTTTGCTCTACGCCGAACTTTTGCTGTTCGTCAAAGCATACGAAGCCTAGATTTTCAAAGTCTGGTGCTGTTAGTACCGTATGGGTGCCAACAACGAGGCGGATGTCGCCTTCTTTCAGACCTTTGAACACCTTCTTTTTATCAGCGGCTTTCATGGAGCCAGACAAGTAGACGGCTTCTAGGTCTTCTACGCCTTCTAGAGCCACTGTAGCGGCTTTATGAATCTGCTTAGCAAGAATGTCCGTGGGTGCAACAATAACGGCTTGACGACCTGAATCTACCGCGTTGAGGGCGGCTAGAATTTGGACGATGGTTTTACCTGAGCCAACATCAGCTGATAGTAGAGCGTCCATTGGCTTATTGTCCGCCATGCGCTCCTGAATGATTTTAAGTGCCGTCTGCTGGTCGCCGGTAAGACTGTAGGGTAGGTTGTTGATGACATGCTGAACATACCCATCAGGTGAACCGCCGTTCTCGATACCTTGCGAGATGTCACTCTTCTTTTGGGCACCTTGAATGATTACTTGGAGGCGCACAAGCTCATACCATGCTAGAGACTCAATCGCTGTGCGGATGTCCTCTTCCTTTTGGGGGAAGTGAAGTAGCTGTAGCGCATCTTTGATGGTGTGGATACCTTCGGGTAGGGTGTCCTCAGCCCAGTATTCTTCTTGTTCTATCCCTTGGTTACCTTCTACGTTTAGGCGTGTTAGAGCTTCACGAAGTAGGTTCGAGATAAGGTCTGTAGTGATTCCGCGAGAAGGTGACTGTGCGTAGATGGGCACATACGGGTTACTGGTATCTGCTACATCTAGTGTGTCGATGAAGTCGCCGGTGAGCGCAATTGATTTGTAATAGCTGACCTTGCCACCAATTAGCACGTTGGCACCGGCGGGGTATTTGGTTTCTCGCCACTGGCTAGGCCCCCAGAAAGTCACTAGGACTTCAGTGTCAGCGGTTTGCACGTGGCAGTATGCACCCTTACCGCTGTTCATGGTCGTCCAACTGTTAATCTTGCCGGTAATGTAAGCGTTATCACCAATCATTAGACCATAAAGATTAGTGGCAGGGTTGGACAGGTCGAGGTATCGGTTAGGGCGGTTATAGAGAACGTCAAACACCGAACCGTAACCTGATTTGGTGAGCGATTCGGTTAGAGTCTTACCCTTTTCTCGTTTTGAATTTCGGGGTCGCGTGTCGTACTTGGCGAAGTTTAGCGCCTTGACGGGGGTTTCCTGTAGGCTGAGGATTTTACCGTCGAAGTCAATGTTATCAACCATAAGCTCAGCAATGGAGCGGGTAATTGCAATGCCGCGTTCTCCCGCTTGGTTACTCTGAATGAGCTTGATGATTTTGTTTGCAGGCACGTGCCATACGTTCTTGCTTTCCTTGGTCTTCCAGCCTCCAAGGTTGCGGAGGTATTTGAAGGTTGCGTCATTGATTCCCCAGGGGTTCAGTGATGCGACAGTAATGTGTGATGCGTCGCCTTTTTCGCCGGTGGTCGGGTTGTAGTATGCGACTGCTTTCCAGGGCATATTGTCGTAGAAAGCCTGGGTGTCACCGACGATTCGGGTTGAACTTGCGGTTGCGGCTAGAAGTTCGGCTACCATATGGGTTGCTTCTAGGTTGTTTGCGTCAATTGAGACGGTCACAAGCTTACCTGTTGCATCTTGTGTAAAGGTGCAACCGCCGGTTTCCTGTGCTCGCATGTATAGGGTGCGTAGGGTGTCGCCGCCGGTGACGTTGGTGTAGGTGGTGGATGTTAGATGGAGTTGCGTGTTTGATGCACCCACTACAATGTCGTAGGGGCGTACCGTTTCAGGGTTGATGGTGGTTTGTAGGTTGGTGCTGTATTCGTTGCTTGCGAACTCCAGAGCTCCCATGCTTCACCTTTCTTGTTGCTTGCGAAATGTTTTACACTCAATGATAACACATTAGGTGGAGCGCCTACTAAGAGGTGTTCCACCTAATGTGAATATCGACTATTTAATTATATGTTAGATGCTTTGTAGTGCGCCCCTGATTTGGGTTGCTACGTCAAAGATGGAAGCGGGTGCCTTGGCGAGTGCTACGGCTAGGCTTTCGAGGGCTAGTGTCGCATCTTCGGGTGCTTCATCTAGTAGGATGGTTGCCAGGTTCCGCTGTGTTGATTCGTCGTACTCGTTGATGAGTAGGGCGTAGTATTTGACGGCGGCTAGGACTGTATCTTCTCGGTCAATCTCTGCAAGGGGTGCAACGGTTTCTAGTAGTGTTTCTGTACCTGCGGGGTCTGAGACGATTGCGGTAACTGTTTCTGCTAGTTCGGTGCTTGTAGGGTTGCCTAGTAGAATGTTTATGCCTTCAAGGTCTGATGGGTCGAGGGCGCTAAGGATTTCGACTAGCGCAATGGTAAGCTTAACCTGTGTTAGGGCATCTAGGGTGATGTTCACCTTGGGGGTTTCCCCTGTAGGCTCTACCGTCTCAGTTACCTGTTCACTGCTGTTGTTCTCTTCAATCTGACCTTTATCATCAGTGGTGGGTTCCTCGACGGTGGGCATGTAGTCACTACCAGGTTCTTCTTCTGTGTCTTCTTGGTAGTACCCGTAGGTGGGGGTGGCTTCTTGCTCTTCCGGTTCGTCTTCTACATTGTCGTAGTCTTCATCTTCCGCTTCGTCTTCGTTTGCTTCTTCTTCGGTGTACTCTCCCTGTGTCTCTTCTACTTCTTCCGTTTCAGTATCATACAGGGTTTCTTCGTTGTCTTCTGTGTCCGCGATAGCCTCTACAGGTTCCAGGGTTTCCTGCTCAGTAATAATACTGTTCTCTTCTTGAGCTAGAGCGTCTTCATGGATTTCTGGCTCTTGGTAGAGTGCCGCCTCTGGGGTGGTGATAGGTGTTTCTGTGGTTACTTCGTCACTCTCGGCGTTCTGTGCCAGGGTGTTACCTAGACGGGCTAGGCGTGAAGCTTTTCCGCTGATTCCGCCTGCAAGTTTTGCTCGGGGCATGAGTTTTTGGTGCCTTTCGTGATTAGCTGGTCATGGTTCGAGTAAGGATGCTCTTGCCGTATTTGTCTTCTAGTGCAACGATAATGTCGTGGATTTTTTGTTCCATTTCGGAGAGCTCGCTGTGGGTCTTACTGATTCGCTCTTGCGGGATGATACTGAGTGCTTCTTGAGGCTCGGGGATTGCGCTAACGTGCCCAATAGCGGTGTATAGTCCGCGTAGTGCGATTGCCTTGCGGTTAGTCTCTGATTGCGGCTCTTTAGGCTCAGGGTTATCGGCAACTTCGGCGGTTGAGATGTCTGATTCTTCCGTGTCTGCTGTTAGGCTGTACTCCCCTGCTTGACCTGCATCGTCACCTGTTAGGCTGTATCCTGCTTCTTGTGCGGCTTGGTTAATGATTTGGGTTGCTACCGCCTCATACATTTCACGTTCGGCTTCGAGCTTTTTCTGTCGTTCTGCTTCACGCTTGGCCTTGAGTGCTTCCCTATCTGCCTTATCTTGCTCTTCGCGCTCTGCCACGATTTCGTTAATGATTTCCTGGGCTTCTTCAGGGGTCTTACCTACAGTGCGTTCAGCGGCAATTGAGGCCACAGCATCTAGTGACTTCTTAACGGCGCGTGCTTGTGCTTGGGTGAAGTGTAGCTTAGTGCCTTCGGGTGCCACAGATGTTAGGGTTTCAATTACGGCACCTTGGGTTACTAGGGCGTGTGCGGCTGAGCGGGAAATACCGAATTTTTCGTCAATATACTCGTTCCAGGTCTTGTACCCGAGGGCAAGGTGCGCCTTCCGGCTGTGTGCCGTGTATAGAAGTGACCAAAGGGCACCGGTAGTGTGGCTAATAGCTTCCGTGATTTTATTAGCATCTTCCACCGTCAAAGTCTCTTCTTCGGCTTCAATCTTCACCGGGGCGGGGGTGCTTGTTCCTGGGTCTACAATCTCGACTTCGGTACTCATGTTTTCCTATCTTATTTATCTGTGGGTCTTATTCTATGCTATAGCGACGGGCAATAGCGCTAGTAGCGGCACTAGGGTGAAGGGTGTCAGTAGTATGGGCGCAAGCGGAATTTTCAGGTGCTTATGCTGTTTTTTGTAGATTTTAGCTACAGTGTAGGCAATGAGAATCAGTGCTAGAGCAACGAAGTTTACTAGCCCAACGATGGGGTGTAATACTGCAATAGGGGCAATGTAGCTTAGTGCTACGACTGTCAAGGTTGCATCTGATGCCCACCAGTGACGAATGATTCCACCTAGCACTAGCGCACTTATGGACAGTGTGACAGTCATTACGTCTTGTGCGATAGCGGCTAAAATCAGGTATGCTGCCCACCCTTGCATGAGGTGTGTTCCGCTTGCTTTTCGGTAGGAAACATCGGTTTGGGTCGCCCATATGAACGTGTATGTGAGGAAGGCGGCACCGGTTCGGGCAACAATGTTGTCTTGGTACCAGGGGTGGTGCGCTAGGGTTATTGCTACGGCGATAGCTGGAATTAGGGCAATGGCGTGTATCCGCAACCATACCCAGTGCGCTTTTCGGCGCGGTTTAACCCAGTCGGGTGTGCCTGTTGCGTTGGCGATAAGGAAAAGCCCCATAAGGAGCATTGTTGGCAACATGTAGATGTATTGGCTGTTCATGCTTCTTATGGGGCTATCTTTTCCTAGTTAGTAGTTACTGTGGAGCAACTTGTAACCACGAATAGAGTTGATGCTTCGTTGGAGCTACTGTGTGTCATCAGTAGTCGCTCGCCGCCTTCTTTTCCTTCGGGGAGGAATGATACGGTACATTTGGTTGCAATGTGCGCTGTTGCGAACAGGCTTAGCGGTACGTACTGGACTTTCGCGGTGAATGGGGTTGTGATTCCTTCATCATTTACGGGTAGGTCTACCACCCATTCACCCAGTTTGACCTGCATGTTTGAGCTTTGGTCAAAGATGATAGAGGTTTCTGTTGCTTCCTTGTCAGCGGAGTGCATAGCCTGTAGCGCCAACTTCAGGTTAGCCACATCTACCTCTGCGTTCTGTTCAAACTCGTATCCTCGCTTGTCCAGAATGAAGGTTCGGAATGACTGGATGAACTGCTGGGGTACGTTGCGGTTTTCGTATAGTGCAATTGCGCCGGTTTCACTGTCACGGAACCCGAGGTACTGTTCGGATACTAGAACTTCCACGGTTTCGCCCTTGAAGTTCTTGGTTTCCGGTAGGATACTTACGCCTGCCTTGATGATTTCCATCTTGCTTGCCTCGTGTGCGTCGAGAACTAGGGGCGGGGTGAACGGGGTCTTGTACATTAGCACAGCAACCCTACCAGCGCTAGTGGATGCCATGACCTCAAGCTCATTCTCATCATTAAGCTTGAAGATGACATAGAGGCTGTTCTGGTCGTCGCCGTTATTGACGGAGCGGGCTACCTTAATTCCCTGGGCTAGACCGTGGGTAGGTAGGGAGCCAACGTTGGCGGTTACAGGGCGGGGGTTTCGGGCTAGTGTTGAGGTGCTTAGCCTGAAGGTGTTGTGTACACCGGCGGTCACTACTGCTTCGCGTACCTCGTTGCCGTTTAGGGTGATTGACAAGGTGCACATTTCGGCGGTGAATGATGCCAGCTTGAGCGCCTGTCGTAGCTGGTTCGGGTCTGCAAGGTGCGCTGATACTTTCCTATCACCTGTGATGGTTTCAGGTGTGATGGGGTGTTCGTGGTATCCGGGCACGGGTGAACCCATCTTGCTTGTGTGCCTTAGAGATGCGGTGTTGGTGTCCGGGTCGATGGTTACGGTAATGGTGTCGGGCTTAGCGTTGAGCACCCATTTCAGGGCGGTGTCGAACGATTCGATGGTTGCTGTGATTCGGATAGTCTGTTCGGATGTCATTGTCGTGTTGTTCCTGTCATTTGGGTTATTGGAGGATGTTGAGGACTGAGTGATTCAGTCCGCTCTGTTCCATTGTACCTGTTTGGGGTGTTGCTGGTTCAACTATGTGTCCCATGTATAGGGTGTTGAGGATTGGTTGCACGTCTCGGGGTAGACGTTTTAGCCATAGGTTGAACGGGCGGGGTGAAACGATGATGATTGCCACTTGTTCCTCAGCCCACCCTTTAAATAGGGTTGCTAGGGTTGTGGCTTCGGTTTGAGTGTATGTGTCCACGTCGGAAGCACTGAATAGGACTACTTTAGCCTCTTGTTCAGCTAGTGCCACATTCTTTTGTGTTTCGATGTACCCGGCACGGTTCTTGGCGAGGAGTTCACTTTCATTAACTTTCAGGAACTTCTTGTCGTTGAGGATTCCACGCGCCACGTAGCACATGACTGCTCCCCAGGCGTGTAGGTTAGCGTCTACCATAATGTCTGGTGAGTGGATGAATAGGGGTTGCGGCTCGTTCGGGTCTGTATCCAAGATAGCCTTGATACTGTTAGCCATTTCCGCGATGTTGCGTGATGGGTTACGTGCCAGGTCTGGGAGGGATACTTTACCCCGGTAAAGCTTGGGGATGATTTGTCCCTCGAAGGTGCGGGTGGTTTCCTTGATGAGCTCCGCTTCGTTCAAGCTGATTTGTGCGGCACCTTTAGCACGCATCTCATTGATGGTCGCTTGCAGTTTCGCGGGGTCAATGGTGTTATGCCTAATGATTCCCGCTGGCTTACCTGCTGTCGTGGGGTCTGTTTTTGCGGCTACTGCTTCGAGGGTGCTGGCTAGTGCCTGTAGTCGCTTGCTTGTACCGGGGTTCTTTTCACCCATTAGGGTTGTATCCTCTCATCTTTTGACTTATACCCCTTGTAGTGGGCGGCGAAGGTGCCAGGGGTTAGTATCATTTCTGATTTATACACTTCTTCTAGGATAACTGAAAAATCTGCTGGTGTCAGCAACTTTCGATTCAGGACGTACTCTTTGAATAGTGTCTTAACTGTTCGGTAGATGCGCCCGTGGTCGTACCGATTGAAGTAGTTACGGTAGGTACTGTGTGGCTTTACGTGATTCACGTAGACGGACATGAACTCTTTAGTCTTGATGTTGGGGTCATAAAGCCCTGGGGTGTCTAGCCCCGCCAGTGGTACGTAGTCGATTCCTGGTATTAGCATTTACTTAGAAACTTCCGGGTCGTAGCTGGTAGCTGGATTGCGGCGACTCTTGGGTACTAGCGCCACCACCCTTGAACTGAGTAATGGTTTCGTTCATGTCTTCAGCGAAGAAGCAGATGTTTAGTGCCGTATCAATATGGATAGTGATATTGGATGGGCCGTTACGGTTCTTTAGGATAATTGCTTGAGTCACATGTGGGTCTTCGTCGTCGTCACGGTGTAGTGCGATAACGTGACTTGCCGCCTGTAGAATGGCATCTGAACCACGGATACTTGACGGTGTAGGTGGTAGGTCTTTCTCGTTGGTGTTGGCGCGGTTCAGCTGACATGTTGCGACGATGGGCACGTCCAGTTCTAGCGCCAGGTATTTCAGCTCGTATGTGACGTATGCGAGCTTTTCCTGGTCGCCTGTGTGTGCCTTGGGGTCGTCGGTTTTAACAATCTGAATGTAGTCTACGATGATGACATCTAGACCTTCTTCTGATTCTGCTTGGCGGCGGGCAAGCTGACGTACTTCTTCAATGTCGATACCGCCCTTTTCTGCGACGTTGAGCTTCCAGTGCCTAATGCCTTCTTTGAACTTGTCGTATGCCGCCTGCTTCTCGGGGGGTAGACCATATTCGCTGTTGAAGTCACGTGAGGGTAGACCGTATCGGCAAGCGATAATGTTCTTCATGATTTCAGTCTTCTTCATCTCGATTGAGAAGAAGAGTGTACTGAGTCCTGCTTCACTGAGTGGCGCAACAATGTTACTACAAAAGGTTGTTTTACCTTTGCCTGGGCGGGCGGCAATGATAGTTAGGTTGCCAGGGCGTAGACCACCTATGTAGTCACTGAGGCGCGGGAAGTTATTCAGGGGGATACCTACTGCGCCTTTACCGTTGCGTGCATCTTCTAGCTCTTGGTCGATTTCGTCAATGATTTCAGACGCACTATGCACATACTCGCTTACGTCTGTAGCGAATGATGCCTTAAGGCTCTTGAGGTCGTTTAACGCCTTGTTTGCGAACTTGTCTAGCTCACTAGGGGGTGTTTGACGTACTTGGTTATAGAAGGCGCTTGTGAGAGCTTCCAGCTCTGCGTGATAGGCGGCGGCGTTTAGTGCATCATATAGGGTACCAACATTGTTGAGGTTGAAGATAGCTTCTTCGCCTGCTTCTACAAGGTTGGTGATACCTTGCACACCCCCGGCTGTGACTAGACCGGGGGTGTCGTAGGCTTGAAGCCATAGTGCAACGTCTTGCCCTGTGGGTGGGCGGTTAGTGTCATCCATGATAGCTTTGATGCCTTTAACCACGGGGGTTAGGGTGGGCTCTGTGATAGCTTTAGGGTGCACTTTTGCTAGGAAGGCGGGGATTTGCTCTTCGGGGTCTACGAGGGCTACTCCAACTGCCCATTGTTGAAGTTCGATGTGTTGGCGCTTGGATTCTGTAGCCGTCAATCTGTGACCTTTCTGCTTGTCCACGACTTATTCTTGTGGCTCTTCTTTTTCTTGCTTATCTAGAATATCAGTTGTGGGTGTTGGTTCGCTACTCTTCTCAAGAGTTACACCTGGGAGCTCTAGTTCTTCAAAGGTTATGTAGCCTCGTGCTACTGCTTCCGCGATTTCACCTACTGTTTTGACGTGACCTATCTCAATTCCGGCGTACTTGTATTTTGATGGGTTGTTCCACCACCAGGGGGGTAGTTTCATGTCCAAGTATTTCTTGGCGTATTTGCGGGGCTTGAGCATGATTAGTAGTTGTTGTGCCGCGATGTGTGGGTCGTATCCGAGTTCTACGGCGGTTTTCTTGTCTTCTAGGATGTCTTCGCCTGCTTCGTTACTGTCGGGGTAGAACCTTTCCATGTAGTCGATGTAGTTTTTGGTGTCTTCGGTGATGGGGCCGATTGCTTCGAGTACGCGGTTGATTACGTCGCGCAGGTTTGAGGCATCTTCGTGGTCTGTTTCACCGTCCCAGTATAGTGTTGGCCATGTGTGGGGTGAGATTTCCATGAAGAGGCTTTGTCCGGTGCATGGCTGGTATTTCCATTCTTTGTCCTCAGCGATGCGTTCTAGTTCTTTGATGGATTTCTTGCTGAGTTTTTTGAGTGTCTTTCGGACGAATTGAACGCGGGTGTGGAATAGGTTTCGGTCTGCTTCGGTGGCGAACTTGATGAGGTGTGTTCCACCGTAGGAGCTTACGATGTCTTCTCCGTTGGCTTCCGTCTTGTTGATTTTGAACTTGTATTGTTCGGCTGGGATGTGTGTATCGTAGATTTGCTTGATGGGTTGGGGTAGCATGTTCTCGTCAAATACCCAGTCGTATTCGGTGAGGTCGCCAATTGTGACTACTTCGGTGACGCTGTAGATTTCTTGTGTTCCGTCGTGGGGTAGGTCGTTGAAGTCGATGACTGGTGTAGTATCTTCGGTTTCTACGGTTTCTGTTTCTTGGTTTGTCATGTTGCGTGTTCCTTTGGGTGTTACTACTGTTCGACGCTTGGTAGGGACGATAGGAAGTCGTTCCATACGGTCTTGTTGTGGGCTTGGGCTTCGGCTTTCTGTACGCCTTTGAGTGACATGCCGTGGCTCTTGAGCGTATACAGGGTGGCTAGTGTAAATTTGCCTTGGCGTTCTTTCCATATGGGCTCGTATCCTAGTGGGTATCGGTGCGCTAGGGTTTCGTAGACTTTGATGGGTTTGCCGGTGGTTTCTAGGTTGTATTCGTTGAGTGTTTCGTAGATGTATTCTTTGTTGCGTTCACCCAAGAATAGTGCTTTGGTGAGCATTTTTGTGAAGGTGTCTGCTTCTAGCGGGTCGCCCATTACGAAGAAGATTAGGGGAATGTGGTAGGTTCCACCTTCTTCTAGTAGGGTGTTCAGCTTTTCTGTTCGTTGCTCTGCTAGGTGTTCGGCTTGTTCTGCTGTTACCCATAGGATGATGAGGTCGTAGTGTTTACTGGGGGGTGAGGTTACTTTAGCTGATTCACACCTGCGTTTGATTTCGATAAGAACGTCATATAGGTAGTCTATGACTTCTAGTTCTTCGCCTGGCTGGTGAGAATAGTAGGATTTGGTGATGACCTTTTCAGCGAAGTTGTGTTCTTTGAAGTCGCCGTTGGGGGTTAGGTCGATGATTCGTGCGGGTGCTTCCCATGTTGCGGCGTTGTTGCGGGTTGCTGGGTTGCTTATGATGTTCTCTACGATTTCGTGGAGTTCTTCTTCTGAGCCGTTCCAGAATATGCCAGCGTGTTGGTCTAGGCTTGGTGTGAAGCGGCTGGTTACCGTGTGGGTTGATGCCATGAGGTCGATACCGAACATGGTTGGTGCACGGTAGCCGGTGTTGATTCGTAGGTCTAGGTCGAGGGGGTGCCCTGGGATGTGGCACCCCCTCTTCTTGGGTGCTTCTACTTTATTGGGGGCAATTTTTAGTGTTCGCCCTTTGGTTTGGAATGTGGTTCCTGGTTTGACTTTTGGGCGCGGTTCACCCCTATACCCGGAGGGATTCAAAATCTTTCGGGTTGTTTTCGTCATAGGGGATTCCTTTCACGGCGTATTCTTCGCCGTTGTAGCGGGTGTAGAAGCGGCGGCGGCGGATGGGTTCAGTAATGGCTTGGGCTTTACCTGAACCGGTCGGCCCCATAATGAGAACCATCGGGGTTGGGGGTGCAACCATTACTTTACCGTGTTCTTTAGCATAGCTTTCAGCTTCACCTGACACGTTCACATAGATAACGACAACGGTCTTATCTGACCCTTCTTCAACAGGGACTTCCATACCACCTTCGTTGCCTAGACCGATAGCAAATGCGCCGGGTTCCACGCCTTCAGCGAAGATGTAGTGCGGGTTGAATGTTGCAATGGTCGGCATGGGCGGTTTAGCGCGAACCTTAAATACATGATTTACTAGGTCGAAGCCGCGCCCTTCACCAGTGTTGTCTTCAACATATGTGCGCACGTTTGTGAGGACGGCGTTCATGTAGTCGAGGGCTGTTTCGTGTAGGTTGCCGGTGTGTGGGTGGTCTTCGGATAGGGTGAAGGTAATATGTACGGGCTCGATACCTGTTTCTGAGTCCCATTCGTCTACGACATATGAGCCGGGTGCTTCTTCTTTGGGTATCTTGAGGTAGTTGCTACAGGTGACGATGAGTTTACGGTCTACCTTTGCTCGCTCTTTCAGCATCCACCGTGCGGATAGTAGGGCTACTGCCATGTATAGAGCCCATACGCCTAGTGCCACTAGTTCTAGTAGGTAGTTTTTGAGTAGTGGTGCTACGAAGGCGAGGGCGGCACCGGTTAGCCATATAACGAAGATAACCCCACGGCGTGATACGCGGGGTAGCTCAAATGTTCCGTTTGTTTCTTCCTGTACCTCTTCCTCTGCCTCTGGTTTTTCTTCCCCGTTTGCTAGTAGGTTTTTCAGCCAGGGCGGGATTGTTGGTAGCTTGAAGGCTACGTGCCTTTTGTCTTGCTTTGTAAATTTAAGGTGTTTCTTCCACTTTCCACGTATAGGCTCATAAGGTTTGCGTTTGGCGGCTGGTAGTGACTTGCTCTGTTCAAGGTGTTTTACCTCTCGTGACTTGTCTATCCGCTTCAGTATGAAAGATACTGTAGGCGTTAGTAGCAAGTACAGGGCAAGGAAAATAGCCGGTACTGTATATATTCCCATACGGTGAATATAGCTAACCCCCGGCTGTATATGACCGGGGGTTAGCTTATTTTAGTATTCTATTTTAGAACGGCGGGGTGTTGTCGTTACCCCATGCCGCCTGCTGGGGTGCGCCCTGCTGTCCCCAACCTTGCTGGGGGGTGTTCTGCTGGTAACCTTGCTGTCCCCAGCCCTGCTGAGGTGCACCCTGCTGGTAGCCCTGCTGAGGTGCACCCTGCTGATACTGCTGACCTCCACCATTGTTGTTGCCCTTGTTGCCTGATGAACGGCGGGGGGTGTGGTCTACGAATACCTTCGCGTTGTTCAGCTGGACACTTGCGGCGGGGTTGCCTTCCTTGTCGATGTACGCCTCAACGGACGGGGTGCCAATGAGGGTGACCGATGACCCCTTGTGGATTCCGAGGTTTGCGATAGCGTTTGCGTTTTCTCGCCAGAACACGGCGCGGTACCATACGGTAGCTCCGGTGTCTTCCCACCGCTTAGTTTCTGCGTTCCACTTCTGCGGGGTATAGGGGACAACGATGGTTGCCTTGGGGATTCCGCTCTTGGTGCTGGTGATTTCCGGGTCGCCTGATGCGTAGCCGGTCACGGTTAGCTCTGCTGTAGCCATACTAGGGTTTCTCCTTGAGTATTGGGTTTGTCCATGTACCCTTCTATTATATACGTTTGGTAGTTGTTTGGGTACTAGGCGTTTTCTTCTTTATTTTTCCTGCGCCATAGGCGGCGCTTCTTCGGCTTTTCAGCTTCTTCTTGGTCGTCTTTCTCGTCCTGCTTCTTGTCTTCTTCTTTCTCACGTTTGGCGTTCGGGTCTAAATCCCACCATGCACTGTATCCGTCGCTGTTGCGGCGCATGTCGTTGATTGTTTCTTCGGGGGTTCGGTTGATTGTGTAGCCGAACTCTTCGAGGATGAATCGGTGGATTGCTTGCCCCCAGTGCCTGCGCATTTTTTCCATGTCGTCTGCGTCGCGAACCATGTTGTAGGCTTCCACGTTAAAGTACTTTTTGAGCTGTTCTGGTAGCTCGTAGCTGACCACGGCGGGTTGCATGTGGTCTTTAACGGTTCGGTCTTGCCTTGATAGGGTGTCTGCGACTGCAACCATTAGGGTATTGTATGCGGCGTAGGCTGACGCTTCATCTTTCACGGCTTCCTTCTGTAGTTCTGGCTTCTTGAGTGCCATGTTTACGTAGGTGTCGCGTGCTGGCTTGAGTCGCTTCTTGCCGCGCCTTGCGTCTGCCTTTGTCTTGACTGCCTTCAAGATGTCCGCGTTGGGTACTAGTCCGTGCTTCTTGCAGGTGTCGCAGTACATGAGTCCGTTCTGCTCATTTGTGTACATGCGGATTTCTCCGTGCTTGTACACCTTACCGCATGATGCGCAACGAATCTTGATAGGTTCGTCAATCTTAGCTGTGTGACCCTCTGGCTTCTTGAGAATATCAGGGATGGTCTTGACGGGTCGCACTGCAACACTCATGGCGGCTCGTCCAGCAGGTGTACTGTTCAGTGCGTCTCGCATCTTGTCAGAACCGGCGTTGTGTGCACCCTTGAAGAATGAGCCACCTGCCTGTTTTGCTGATAGGCCAGATACCATAGATGCTGTACCGATTCCGGTCATGCGCTTACCAAATGTTCCAACATTGCCAAGGATGCGGTTGGGGATTCGGATAAGTCCTCCGGCGTAGGTTTCCGCTAGAGCAAGTATCCTGTTCTTGAAAGCCCATAGTGCGGCGGATAGGAGCGCTAGGACTAGTACGCCTTGCCACCAGCCGACTTTCTCCATGATGCTGTATGCCCATAGGGTGAAGACTACTGATAGGGTGAGGAGCAAACCGAGTGCTACCCTTGCCAGGAATAGCTTAGTTGCCATTACACCGTATCGCTTAGCGAAACCAATACCAATATCGCTACCGGTCATTACGGCGAGTGCCGCAAACGGCACAACTAGGATAAGTAGCTGTAGCGATATTGTGGTGATTGCCGTCAGGATAGCTAGTACTAGGGGTACTGCTAGGGCGATGATGGATACGACTAGTGCGGATAGTCCGGCGGCTAGTCGTGAGCCGCTAGATGCGCCCGTCCAGGTGTTCCATGCCGCTAGGGGCTTGGATTCAAAGTCCTGTTCACCACGGGTGATTTCGATTGACTTGCGTCCTGAGTTGTCGCTTGCTACGGCGGCTTGCGGGGTTAGGCCGTCGCCTTCCTTGGTTACGTCAATGTTGCGTTCTTTAAACCAGGGTTGTGGGTCGGTCACGTTGTTGGGGTTGCCCCAGTCGGTTCCGGGGCGTACCTCGAAGTGTAGGTGACAACCGAACGCGAAGCCTGTTTCACCGCTAGAGCCGATTTGCTGACCAGCAGTTACAGTGTCGCCAACCTTAACCTTCAAACTGCCGTCCTGCATGTGCCAATACATAGTGCTTACGCCGTCATGCTGAATGATAACGCCGTTAGCACCGTCGGTAGCTTTCTGTGCGAATACTACTTTACCGTCACCTGCGGCATAGATAGGTGCGCCACATTGTGCGCCGAAGTCAATACCCTTGTGCACGTCACCGATTTCAGGTCGGTTACCGTATGGTGAGGTCATTACTGCTTCGGCTGGTCGTGCCCATTTACCGTTGGATACGTTAGATGGTAGTTCGCTTGCTTGCGGAATTTTGAGGTCTACATTCTTTTCGTTGTAGTTACTCATTGCGTCCACAACACGCCACCAGTCAGTTGCTACACCTTGTGCGGTTCGTGCTTTCAGGTCGGTTTCACTGCCGGTTGGTAGGTGCTCTGTGGTTTGGGTGCTGAGTTGGTACAACGCCCAGTTGTTGAGGGTCGTGTTTCCACCCATAGGTACGGATGCGTCGCCTACCCATTTGCTGTTGCTGTTACCGGCGGTTTTTCCGTCTTTAGCCCAGCTTGGAATGTCCTTACCTTCTGCCCATAGATTGTTTGGGCTTGTGCCAAACTGTCCCTGTGCCCAGGGGTCGAAGATGAATAGCTTTGTGAAGGTACAGGATAGCTCTGAGGCTACAATGTTTCCGTAGTTCTCGCTAACGATTTGGTTTATGTCTTCGGCTAGGTCTTTGTCTTTTTTACCTCCGTCTTGAGACTCAGCATTATAGGTGCTCTTCTTTTCCCCTACCTCTGTTGAGCACCATTCACCGAAGCTACCCAGCTGTTGTGTGGTTGCTTTGATAGTGATGCTTTGCACGAATGATGCGACACGGTTCGGGATGGGTAGAAGTGTGCCCGCAAAGTTGATGGTGGTTACTGCTACGAGCGCGGCAATTGTGGGGATGATAATAGCTTTCCAGTCCCTACTGATAATCTTGCCTTTGCGTTCTGCAAGCTTGTAGAAGGTGTAGATTAGTCCGCCAAGAAAGACTACCAAGAATAGTGCGAAAAATAGCCCTTGGTACAGTTCTCCAAGGATACCGCCCGCTTTATCAGGGTTGGTTCCTACTAGGATGTCGGTTAGGCCGATAAGCTTGCCCACGTCTTTGAAGCTCAGGATGAGTAGGGTTAGGAATAGTCCTACTACCCAGGTGGTAGCGCCTAGCGCAATGTTGCCTACGAAGGTGCCTACTGATGATGCGTAGCGTGCACCCTGTCCGTTTGCGAAGATTTTTACGCGCGGGTCTTGGCTAGAGCTGATTTTATCCCATGTTGCGGTGGGGTCGAGTCGAGTGTCGTAGTAGTGGTTTGCTTTAGGGTCTTGGGGCTGTGGCTTGTCGCCGCAGGCATCAATAACGAGGTGGTTCCATTCACCGGTATATGCCGTGAATTGGTATCCACCGAGTCCGAAGCGGTCGAAGAAGTTAAGCTTTGCGCCTTTATTGTATCCTTCACTAGAGGACACGTCGGTGCCGCCCATGACGAGCTGTTGATTGTTCTTGTCAAGGTCTACGCCCACGATTTTAAGCAATCCGTTAGCGCCCGTGTCAGGGCTTGACTGACCAACAGTTGAAGCTGATTTGCTGTATGCCTCGAATTGCAGGTCGCTACTTTGTGAGTACTGGTAGAGCTTAGCGGGGATGCTGTCTTTACCGTATCCGCACATGAGCCATTTAGTTACGTCTAGGGCGTGCGCCTGGGGCGGGGTGTTTTGCTGTATTACACCGGGTGCCAGGGATAGCACCATGAGGGTAGCCGCAATGAAGGCTACTAGGGCACGCCACACCCCCCTAGCACCAAACTTGTTGGGTTTGACACTAAGGGGGCTTACTGATGTTTCTTGACTTGTCAGTGTGGCTGTTGCTCGCTTCAAGGTGTGACCTTTCGTTACTTCACATCTTTATAGCGGAGCGCTTCATTGATGCCTTCAAGGAGCTTCTTATACTCTGGTGTTTCAGGTTGAGATTCGAGCCAGTCTTTAATCTGGTTCAGTTCTTCAACGCTGAGCTGTATAAGTTCCTTGTCGGACATGAGTAGGGCGTATTCTACCTCTACAGGTATTTCGACTTCTTCAACCTTTGGCGTTTCGATTCGCTTCACGCTTGATGCGTGGTTCTCAAACTTTTCGCCGGTTCGGTCGAGTAGTCCCGCGTAGCTTGCCTTGAGGGTGTTCTTGATGCGTCCTTCGTTTCGGACTATCTTGTGAACAGCCTTCTCGGGTGCGGTGAACCTGTCGTCGGTTTGAATATCGAGGCGGTCTTCCTTTGCGGCACGTCGCTGAGATGTCTGCTTTTCAACAGTATCTTGGCTGATTGCTCGGGTTGCTTCACTGGTGCGTTTACGCTTGTCCAGTTCTTCAAGGACTGCCGATTCACGCTCTTCAGTTGTGGGCTCTTCCCAAGCCAAGCCGCGTGCTTCAAGGTCGTTCTTACGCTGGTCGTACACGTCCTGTACAACCTTTTCTGCGTCTTCACGTTCCTTCTTGACGGCTTTATCGTATGCCTTGACTGCCTTGTTTGCGCGCCTAATATCCTTTGCTGTTTCAAGCTTGGATACTGAGGAGTCGTCTGTAGCGCGTCCGTATTGGGCGGCTTCGGTGCGTAGCATCTCGTCTGCAAGCTTAGATACCGTCTGGTAGCTTTCCTTCTTCTCGACGGCGCGGCGGGCTGTTTCCAGTCCTGTCTTCCGTGCTGTTGCAACGGTTCGTGCAACGCCTCGCCTGTTGTATTCGTCAATAGGCTTAATCGGGTTGAAGGTCTTAGCTGTTTCTTTGGCGGCTCCAACGATTCCGTTTTCTGCGTATCCTCGTGCCAGGCTGTGCTTGAGGTCGCCGGGTGCTCGTTTGCTTGCTGATAGGAAGTTCCTACCTGCGCGGGTCTTGCTCAGAATGTTCTTGGTGTCAGTCATATTGACTGTTCCGGCAATACCGTTTCCTCGCATGATGTACTTCATGATTCGTCGGGTTAGTAGAAGTAGAAGCACTGATGTGACTACTTGCACTACGAAGATGAGTACGTATGAGGTTGCGCCGCTACTAAGCAGGATTAGTAGAAGTGCTTGCAGGCAGAGCATGAAGGTTAGGAGTGCGGATTGTATATAGAGGCCGATGATGGTTCCTATATACTTCCTGGTTCCTTGCTTCGTCACCTTGCCTAGTAGGGCTAGGAGCATCACTAGCGGAAGTATCACTAGTGATAGGAGTAGCACTACTCGGACTACAGCTTTCATGATTGCGTAGTATCCGACGGTGATACCTGTTGCACCTGCGGCGATAGGTGCTAGTGCGCCGGTTAGTGCACGTGAACCTGTTTCTTTGCCTGCCCAGTGGTTTAGGTATCGGGGGTCGGTGCCTGTGCCGTTATCTTGACCGGCTTGTAGGTCTACGATTCGGTACATTCCAGGGTTGGTAACTCCGGCTGTTTGGTTGGGGTTATCTTCCGTGGTTGTGCCGCTTGATTGTAGTTGAAGCTGGTACAGTCCCCAGTTGTTTACGGTTACGCCGCGTCCCATTTGGACGGGTGCGCGACCTACCTGGCTACTGTTGGTGTTGATAAAGGTGTTTGCACTGGCTGGGCGTTTAGCGTCTACAGCGTATAGGTCGTTGATGTTCACGCCCCATTGTGCGTATGCCCAGGGGGTGAGTAGGTTCATTCGCCATACCTCACACATGAGTGTTCGGGTTGCTGGTTCGCTTCCTTCTTTGGCGGTTGCGTATTTGAAGGTTTCTGTTGCGCCTTTGGTGCTACAGATTTCGTCTCCGATTGCGCCGGTGATTAGGGTGTCAGCGATTCGGTCGTCTAGTACTGTTACGAGCTTGTCTACTGCGTGGATTGTTTCGTGTGGTTTGACGAGTGTAACGGATGCGACGATAACGATTGCTATCACACTAAGGGCGTACCTAATTATTTCGCGGAGGTGTCCCTTGCGGGCACCGAAGATGTTCTTTGCCAGTAGGTAGGTTAGTCCTGCGATGCCGAAGATGAGCGCGAACGGGTATAGGCCACTCTTGGTGAAGAGCTCAATGAACTCTGCAATGAGGTTGTCTACACCGAAGGTCTGCAAGATGGGTGACATGCCGATGTTTAGGGCGGCGTTGGCGATTCGTGTAATGAAAGCCGCTGTCGCGATTCCTGCATTGGCGAAGTCGGTGAACGCGCTCTGATTGTTGAACACTACGTTAGCTAGGTTGGGGTCGTATAGTGCGCGGCGGGTGTCGGTCATGATTCCGTCACCTGTGCCATATACGCCGCCCTTGATTGGTGAGCGGGTTGCGGTACAGTTCGGGTTGTATGAACCGCTCTCGGTGAAGAGCTTTTCAGGCTTGCCGTTCTGGTCTAGCTTGTCGGTGCCGTCAGGGTTGAGGCAGATGTAGTGGTTTACAGGGTTGTTGAAGTTTGCGGTCGTGTTCTTCTTGAGGAAGTCCCGGATGAATGGTACGTCTTCAAGCTTTTTGGCTAGTTCTTTACCGGCTTCCGATTCTTTCTCTTGTGCCCATTTCTTAGCGGCTGACTCGTAGGCGGTGGGTACGCAAGCGTAGAACTTGGATAGGGTGTCTTCCCGTTTCGCTTCGTCTTCGTCTACGGGGCAGTTGAGCTGGTACTTATTGGCGGCATCGAACCATTCTTTGTTGTGTTCGCGCCAATCCTTGATACTTTCGCTTGGCTTGTTTTCGCCGTCCCACTTGTATTGTGGGTTTTCCATGTTTGCGGTCTTGGCGGCTTCTTTACATGCCTCTTCATTTTCAAGCTTGGAAATGGTGTTGAGTGTACCGTCAGGGTTGGTGACAATACATGTGGTTCCACCTGTTGCAGGTTGTGCGGGTGGGGTTTGGAGCTTCTTCAGGTCGTCTGGTAGCTTAGCTGATTCTGGCTGGTTGCCTGCAAGCATACTTGCGGCGGTGTTGATGATAGCCTGTTCGGTTTCACTGTTTGTTAGTGCGCGGGCGTTGTAGAGTGTCTTATCAATGTCTACACGGTTGTATCCTCGGGTTGCCATAACGTTTGCATCTGACGTGTCGAGGATGGTGTTGATTGCGCCCGCACCAGCCGCTTCAGCACCAGCTGAGAACGCGGTACCGATACCTGCAAGCCAGTTACCCTTTTTGACCTCTTCAACATAGGTGTTTACTGTGGTTGTTGCACCGGTTGTTGCGCCGTTGAAGATGGAGCTTACGCCTAGTGCTAGGGTTTGTGATGCCCCGAAATTGCTCATGAGGCGTGCTTCGGTTAGCACTTGGATGTGGTCAAACTCGCCTGCATAGTATGTTAGTCGCAGGTTGTATCCGAATAGTTCCATTGCCGTATATTTGTCGGCGCGTGCGCTTGCGGCGGCGGGTACTTTGTTTACGCCGGTGGGCATACCTAGCCAGGCCAGTTCAATCTTTGCGGATTCCGCCCCGCCACGTTGTATACCTGTGGGGGTTAGGGTTCCGTATAGGTTTTGCCCCAGGTCTGCCGTGAAGTTGGGTACGTCACAGTTGTGATATGTGAGCAAGCCTTTATTGGGGTCGTTCACATCACATGACCACGATTTATTACCTTTATAGTAACCGTCGGTACTTGACTTGGGGTGCTGATAAATGTAGCCGGGGGTGAGGACTCGTGTAATAACTGAGGAGAAGGTGGCTTTACCTTTTTCCTGGTTTGCTTTCGCGACAGTTTTTGCGAAGCCTTCGTTGCCGCTTTCGGTAACCCCCAGGCTTTTCTTCGATTCTTCCAGCTTCTCAATGGTCTTCTTGTCGCCGTCGTCTGCGGCGTAAGCATGGATGGTTCCCCCTGGTAGTAGTGTGGATGCCAAGAGGAGTGCAAGAAGTATTGAGGCAATGAAGCGGACTACACCCCTAGCCCCTACCGGCTTTTGGGTAGGGGCGTAGGGGGCATCTGTGAGTAGTGCACTAGTTTTGGTCATTATGCTTAGCCTTGTTAGGTATTCCTGGGGTTCTAGTGCTTATAGCAAGGCGGGCTAGTATCCAAGTCGTTCTTTCCGTTCCTCTTGTTTTTGTTTGGCTAGTTTTGGTAGTGGAACGGGCGTACCTGCTTTGAGGTCTGCCAGGGCTTCCTCGTAGGTGCGGTAGCCTTCTTTACGGTAGCCGCCTTCGAGTTCTTGGTCTTTCTGCTTGTATACTTTGCCGGGTGTCTTACGGATGTGAGAGCCGTGCTCGAATAGTAGCTCGTACCAGCTCCAGGGGGCGAACATGAGGTCTACTCGCTCTTCAGATAGCCTCATGTAGCCGGATAGCCAGGGTTCCACTTCGGTACTGATACGCTTACGGGAGGTGTCTAGTTCTTCACTGGAGGCTTTGTTGGGGTCTACTAGGGATTTGACTTTAATCATTCCTAGTAGGTCTACGTCTACACCTAGTCCGAGTAGTGCTATTGCCACGTTCCTGTAGGCGGCAACAGCGTTGATTACGTCTTCTTCGTGTAGCCCTGTGACGCGGGCGGCTTCTTTTGCGGCGGCTTTAAGGATTGTTTTGTGGTTTGCGGTGTAAAACTCGCCACGCTGTTTGGTGTTGCGTTTTCGTATTCCGTTTGGTAGTTCCCATTCTGGGTCTTCAGGCTTCCAGCTGGAACGGTTTTGCTTGTAGGCGTTTTCTACGATTGTGTACCCGTAGGGATTGCGTAGTCGTGGCATTGGTGTTGTTCCTTATAGGCTGGGGTTGTTGTCGATGTTGCGGTATGAGAGTATGCCGTATTTTACGGATGTTTCGATGGTTTCTTTGATGCGTGTTTCGATGAATTTCGGTAGCTCGTTTGCGGGGGTGACGAACTTCTTGCCACGCTCGGGCTTGTCCTTGGTTAGGATGAGGGTTCCGTGGTTCCAATGAATCCACATACCTTTGGTGGCTTCTTCCCATTCTTGGATAGTTGCTTCGTAGTGTTCGGCGGACTGTGCGGGGGTTACGTCGTCAATTCCGGGAATGAAGAAGGGGGATACGTCTTGCTTTGCGGTTCCGATACCGAAGGGGGTTTCAAAGTTTACGGTTAGGTAGTTCACGTCTAGGTTTGGAATGTCTGAGTTTGTGAAGGTCGCAATCATGCACTTCAACTGTTCTTCAGTCCTACCCTTCAGTTCTTCTAGTCGTTCTTGTCGTGTTTCTGCCGGTAGCCTGTAGTGTCGTCGTTGTGCCTTGCTGGTTTCTGCTTCGTAGGTTGCGTTGAATGTTTCGCGGGGTGCTACTGCGGGTAGGGTTACGGTTACGGTGGGCATTGTGTGTTTGCCTTTCTAGGGGTTAATCATCGTACATGCACTAGTTTACCTGTTGTTTTATTTACCTCTCAAATGCAGGTAGAGCCGCAACATTTCCTGTTGCGGCTCTACACATGCATACCTTGCATTATTTGGGTTCCTATGGCAGGTGTACCGGTTGTTGTCGCTGGCTCTATCGTGATTTATCCCCGGTTCCCTGTAGTTAGGGTATCTGTCGGGCTGTTTGGCTAGACGGTTGGTACTTGCTCTTGTAGGACTTTTCGGTATTTATTTCTTGCTAACAGATTTTCTATAGCACTAGAGGCGGATGTGATAATCCGAAACAGCATCGACTGTATCGTTGTGGGCGATGATGATGATTTGTTGTGCACCCATTGCGCCACGAATTGTTTTAACTGTGGCTTCTAGGTTGTTTGCGTCGTAGGCTGTGAACGCCTCGTCTAGGATGAGTGCGCCTGAGCTTCCACCGAATACCTTAGACATACTCAGTCCGATTGCTAGTGAGACTGCCGATAGTTCACCACCTGATAGTAGTGATGCTTCACGGGTTTCACCTGAGCTGAAGTGTGCGTACACGTTGAAGTCTTCCGTGACGGTTACTCCAATGATTTTGCCGTTGGTGAATCCGGCAATGAGTTCTGAGGCGTATTTCGTGAGTGAGGGTAGGGCTTCTGCTCCGATGTCTGCTCGAAACTCTTTGAGTGCTTTCTCGACGGTCAAGATAAGTTCTTTTTCTTGGAGTAGAGACTCGTATGCCTTGGCTTCTTCCAGCTCTTTCGCGACCTGTGCCTGGAGTGCAACTTGTTTGGTTTTTGTCTCCGTGTGGGTGGCGCCAATCTCGTAACCCTTCGCTACGTTAGTGGCGAGTCCTTCATCTAGCTTGGATAGTTTCTTTTCCTCTAGGTTAAGGGCGTGCTCGCTAACGTTGGGTGTTGCTTTGAGGGTTTCCTTGCATTGGGTTGCCTCATTGTTAAGGGTTTGAGTTGCGTTGAGTGCTCGGGCTCGCATTGAGTTATGGTTCTCAAGTTCGCGTGAAAGGCTCTCTACCTGCTTTGCATCTTGGTATACGGTATTTGCCGTATCGTATGCTGTTTCTGCCTGTGTGAGCTGTTTCTGGACTTTTGAGATAGCTTTACGCACTTCCGCAATGGTTGCCGTTTCGTTACTGACTACCTTGTGGTTATTGATAAGCTCATGTGAGTCTTTAATTGTATCACGTAGTTCGGCGGCTAGAGTTGCCTTCTCTTGAATAGCTTGGGTGAGGTTGTTCTTTTCGCCTTCAAGTAGTCGGATAGACTCTCGAATAGCGCCGATAATCTTGTCTTTGTCTGGGATTACCTGGTCGCAGGTGGGGCAAGTACCATCAATGCTTTCGATTTGCTCAAGGGAGTTGTGGGCTTCAGGTAGCTTGGCTTGGATGATTGCCACTAGTTCCCCGTTGAGCGTTTCGACTTCCTGCTCTACTTGTTGCAGTTTCTCCTGTGCTGATTGCAGAGTTTCCTCAGCGTCTTTCAATTCAATACCGCCCATAGAGTCAATATACTCTTGGGCTTCCGCGAGGGTAGATTCAGCTGTGGTTAGAGCGTTGTTCCGCATTGCCAGGGTGGTACGTGCAATGTTGAGTGATTCTAGCTTACTGCGGTACATCGCTTCAACGGTTCCGAAGTTAATTGCTTCGCCGCCTGCTTTCTGAATCCTCTGAGAGATTAGCTCGGCTTGCTTTTTGGCGTTAGCGGCGGTTTCTTTGGCATCCTTGATGCGTTCTTCGATTGCGTTTAGGCGGGTTTCCGCGTTGGTGCGTGCAATGTAGTGGTTTCGCATCTCTTCAACTTTGAGGGACTGCTGTTTCTTCTCATTGTTGAGGGTACGGTAAGTAGACCTTAGCGTACTTAGTTTTTCTGCTAGGGTCTTCTCTGCTTCTGTTAGCTCTGCTAGGGTTTTCTGGTGCGCTTCAATTCCGGCACGGTCTACTGTCTTTGAGTCTAGCTCCCTCTTGTTCGCTAGTCGGTTAATTCGACATTCTTCTAGGGCGTGCGAGTTTGCGGTGATTCCTGCCAACTCTTCAAAGATGCTCCTGCGCACTTCCGGCTTAGCGTCAATGAAAGCGTCAGTGTCTTTTTGACGGAAGAACGCTGTTGCCAGGAAGACGGTAGGGCTTACCCCAATAGTCTTTAGGATGCCTTCTTGTGCTGATTTAACGGAGGGGCCTGCTAGGTGGCGTTCCGTTCCGTCTTCTTCGATTTGGTAGAGGTCGCATTGCACTGTGGAACGGTAGTTCATGGTGCGGGTGACCTTATAGGTTTTACCACCCGTACTGTAGGTTACGGATACGGTGGTGGGTTCTTCTTTGGGGGTGTTTTCTCGGCGTAGTTCGCCGTTTTTGCGTACCCCGTTAGGGCGTGTTCCGTATAGTGCCCAGGGTACAGCGTTCACGATTGAGGATTTGCCGGAGCCGTTGCTTCCGGTGATGTTTGTGATTGCTTGGTTAGCGATTTCTACGGTGAGCTTTTTGTGTGTTCGGAAGTTCTGAAGCTCAATCTTTTTGAGTATGATGTCTGTCATGGTTGTTTAGCCTTTACGTTGTGCATGTTCGTTATATACATTGTACATGTTGTAGGGATGGGTTTGGCGGGGCACCTTACTGTGGGTTAGGTGCCCCGCCAAATTTTGTGGGTTTAGTTAGCGCTGGGGGTCGCTGTGGTGGGTGCCGCCTGGCTTTGCAGGGTTCCTACGATAATCTCTTCGATGGTTAGGCTAAAGCCGTCGAGCTTCCACTGGTTGTCCTGGTATATCATGAGCACATCTACAGGAACCTTGGTTGCGGTGTAGACGTTTTGCGGAATGTGGACTACACCGTTTTCGGGTTGTGCGTCACAGCTGTTGATGATTGCCTGTTCGGATACGGGCTTAATATTGTCTGCCCCGCCCATGCTTTTACTTAGTCCGTCTGCTAGGTAGATGACTGCAACCATGTTTGCTTGGCGGGTCGCTTCGTCACCACCTACAATTGTGTCTTTCAGTACGGCGGGCACATTGTCGTAGTTACCTTCGGCTACTTCTTTAGCGAGCTGGTCTGCATCTTTGACGTTCTTGTTCACATTGGGTGTGTTTGCGATTGCCTGGAAGATTTCAGTCAGCTTGTTTGTGGCATCTATCTTCATGGTTTTAGCGTCTGTACCTGTTAGGGTTCGCGTGATTTGCTGTGTCGTCTGCTGTGTGGCGGAGGGGGCACTGTTTTGGTTGTTCTTTACCGGGAGTACGCCGGTAAATGCGAGGGTTCCTACTAGTGCTCCGCCTGCAATGGTTGCGATGAGGTGTGTTGCTACGGTTCGGGTGCGGGGCTTTTGTTCGTCTAGGTTTACTTCGGTAACGTTGCTCTTGCTTTCGGTGGTCATTGTTTTGCTTTCTTGGGTCGTGTTGTGGCTAGGAGTATGCAGGCGAGTATGCACCAGCTGATGATGAAGCTTGAGAGTATGATTACCCCTCGTGCTTCGTATAGGTCGTGCATTAGCGGAATGTTGTTTGTTGCATTTCCGGTTTGGGTCGTGTTTATGACTTCCAGGATTCCGCTGTTGATGACTTGTTCGTATCGTGAAGCGTAGTCGTTTATTGTGGCGGTGATGATGAAGGGTAGGGCAAAGAACAAGGCTGAGAAGGTGAGGGCTAGGATTCCAGGGGTGCGGTAGCCCTCGACCTTCTCGCTAGGATTGGGTTGCTTTACCTGCTTTTTCTGTGTCTGCTGGATGATTTGTTCAGCTTGATTTGCAGTTAGCTTACTTCCCATTCCGTTGTTCCTTTAGGTTACTCTTGCTTGATTTGGTTGATGCGCTTCTTGAAGGCTGTTGCTAGTTCTAGTTGGTAGCTTGCCGGTGCGTTCGATAGTTCGGTTAGTGTTGGTGTACCATCTTCGGCGGCGGCTAGAGCACTGAGACATTCTTCGGCTAGTCCCGGTGCTTTGCTGTTAATTCCTGCGTCTAGGATAGCTAGGGTTAGGGCGGTTGAGATTGCAGGGTCACGTTCTGTGTCTTGTGCCGGGTCGAGGTTGTGTGTTACACGTTCGCGACCGTTTTCTTTCCAGACCAGCTCTTCAAGGGTGCGTGTCTTAACCCAATTTTCGTTTGCTTCTTTATGGGTAAGATACTCGCTTAGGGGTAGTCCCATTTTCTCTGCAAGAACTTCATCACTGTACCTTGTGCCAGGGTTGTCGCCGCGCTCTTCGAGGAGTTCACGAACTGCCTGTTTGCGTTGGCGCTGGAAATTGGCCAGGTCATCACCTAGCGTGTGGCTCGGTAGGTCGTTTACCCAGCTGGTGATGGTTGCGGCGATGTATCCTGCTAAGGGCGCGCCGCTTGCTTCGTTGAACTTGCTGATTGCTTCGGCAACAAGTACGGCGAAGTATGAGTCTTGCTCTTCACGCCCCTTACCCAGATAAACGTCAATCGTCTCCCTATGTGAAGGCTGTAGGAAGCTCTTTGCGAACATTGTGTAGAACTGGACGATGCCTGCATAGAACGCGGGGTCTAGGTCTGTTGCTTCACGCCTAAACGCGGGGTATGAGACACGGATTTTAGGCGCTAGGTTTGCTTCTTCTAGAACTTCCTTGATGATGGTCTGTGCTGGTTCAGGTGCGGCGGCTCGAACAATGATACGCCCTCCGCGTCCTGTGGTCACGATACCGATTCCTTCTAGTGCTTTACTGAGCGGGTTAATGATTGTGGGTGTAGTCTTGAAGGACAGGTTGGCTACTGTCTTGAGTGGTGCTTGACTGAAGCCTTCAGTTTCGGTTAGTCCACCGTAGAATCGGGCGGGCAGGTTCTTTTCAATGAGCTTTGTTTCCAGGGGAATGTTGTTTACTTCGTGCCATTCCCTGACGGCTTGACCTGTCATAGCGTAGGACTCGGTGTTATTCGCCTTGTATGCTTTACCCTTTTCTACGTGGCGCTTCAACCATTCTTCAGCTTCGGCATAGATTTCGGGGTTGCGTTTGATTTCTATTTTGCCTGCTGTGGTTTCTACTAGCTTTTCGGGGGTGATGAGGATTCCGTCACTGAATCGGATTGCCCACCTTTCCTTGATGGGTAGTGCTCGAAATTCACTGTTGCTGTATAGGGCTTCAATCTTGAGTAGTCGGCTGTCGTATTTCTGTACCATACATTTAGTCCTGTGTGTGATTAGTGTTGATGGGTGTGTAGGTGTCGTTGGGGTTCGGGGTTACCGGTGTTGTGTAGTAGCCTGTAGTGTAGAGGTCACTGATGATTCCGCGTAGGGCTTCGAGGCGTGTGGTGTCTTCGTTGTGACCTGCAAGCGTGAATGGGGTGAAGGGCGAGTCAATCTTGATAGTGTCTTCGGTTGTGTTGATAGAGACGCACCCTAGTGTGTTGTCAATGTCCGGGTTGTTTTCTCGGAATACTTTAAGCGTGTTATTGAGGGTTTCTTGGACGGTGTATTTAGGGGTGCTGTATTGGTCTATGGATGTTACGTATAGGTGTAGTTCATTTTGCTTCATATAGTAAATTGTATGCGTTTGTGCGATACACCGCAAAGTCACCTATTGCCCCTGTTTTGCTTACGGTATAGAAGAAGACCGCAACTGCCGTAGTTAGCGGTTGCGGTCTTCTTTCCTGTTAGAGTGCCCAGTATGTGCTTCCAGTGATAATTAGAGCTGTTAGAGAAATACCTATGATTGTTGCCACTATCTTGTGTGTGGCAACCCAGCGGGCGGTTTGTGCCGCTTTCTTCTTGAACCATGCTTTACTGAAGGTTTGGTGCTCTTCGCGGGTGTCTTCGTCCTTGTATGCGGCGAGCACAGCTTCCATTGTGACATATAGTTCTTTGGCGACTTGTGGCGTGAGGTCGAAACCCATGCCGTAGATTTCTCCGCTTTCAGGGTTCTTGTCGATAATGTCGAAGTGTGGCGGTTTCTTGTGTAGCTTATTGCTACGGATGAGTGCGCCTTCTACGTTGTCTTCGTTTTCGTAGAGCCCTGTTAGCCTAAATGCTGGTGGTTCCGGTGGTGGGGGCGGGTCTTCTAGGATTGCTTTTTTAACGGTGTTGATTATTTCACTCATGGTGTTTGCCTTTAGTTGTCGGTGGGGACTATGCGGCCTTCTTTGGTGAATCCGTCTACCTGTGAGTCAGCGTATGCCGCTGAGTCGAAGTTCGCCCATGTTGCGAGTAGGTACTGTTTATTCCCTGATTGGTTGTAGGCGTACCATTTGCCGTTGCTTTCGATTATTTCGATTGTTAGCGTTGCTACGTGTTCTTTGGTGAGAACAGCGAAGCCGCCGTCTGAGCCTACACCGTCTGCTTCTTGGACTCGCACCGTTTCCTTGGAGGTGAAGTCTACTTGTGCTGTTGCTTTGCGGTAGGTGGTGTCGTTGCCACCAATGTAGTATTCACCTTTAGGTTCTACGTAGACTTTGGGGGTTCCTTCGATTTGGAAGGTTGGTAGCCTTTCGTCTAGTAGGTATGACTCTTTGTTCCAGTGTGCTACGTCATCTGCTTTGTAGTAGATGGGTGAGCCTTCCCAGATGCTTGCGCGTACCGACTTGTATGCATCGGTTCGTGTCCTCATGTAATTTTCGTAACCTTTGGTGCGGCTCTTCACTAGGTATCGGACGTTCCTGATGGTTGCCGGGGTTAGCTTATCGCCGTCTACTCCGAAGTTACCTGCCTGGGTGATGAAGTTGGTCAGCATGGTAGTGATTGCCTGCTTGTCCTCATCGGACAGGTCGTAGGATAGTACGGGGGTTTCCTTGGTTGTTGCCGGGGTTTCCCAGGGGCGGGCTACTGCTAGGTAGGTTCCGCCTGTTACTGTCGCTACGATACCTGCGCCGATGAGGATTGCTTGGCGGCGGGTAACGGGCTTGTTTTCTGCCGGTTCTGTGTTTTGGATATTGTCTGTCATATTTCTATGGTATCAGTACTTGTTTATCCGACGTGACGGTAGACTTTGTATTTCTGTCCGATGAGGTCGGTTAGGTCTTCAGACCAGCGGTGTTCAATCGGGTAGATTGCGCCTACTTCGTTTCGCCATGAGCCTTGGGCTACAGAGGGCTTGCCGTTATGGTCACCAATGAAGATTGCGGTGTGTCCTGATGTTCCACCTGCACCGCCTGCGATGAGGATGTCTCCTGGTTGCAGGTCGGAACGTTTGCCGGTGACTTCTTTCCAGTGTGAAGAGTGAGCATAGTAGTCTGCCTGTGTACCTGTTGCACCCCAGGGGATGTCCGGGTCTACAGTGTTCTTAACTACTGTTGCTACGAACCTGTCACATGAGGCGTATAGGGACTCAGCACCGGGGCGTTCGGTGTGGGTGTCTTTACCGCCTTTCTCTTCGGCTTTCTTCTTGGCTTCCTTGTATGCGGGCTTGGCGTTCTGTACACCGTCGGGGTCTGAGAACGGGTTCACTGGAATGTTTTTAGCTTCGTCGGGGTTGTTTGAGTCCCATGCAATACTCTTTGCAAGCTCAACGATACCGGACATGTCAGCTGAACCACTGTTACCCAGGAAGCATGAGCCGCCACCGCTGGATAGTGAACTATTGCCGCCTGCTTTCATGCCTGGTTTGAAGCTTTTTGCGAAGTCTTCACCGAAGCTGATACGCCTTGGCATGTTCGGTACACCTGAACGCTCGAAGCTGTCGTGGAAGATTTTCACTAGCTCAGCAACACTCTTTGAGTCGTCAGTGAATCCGTTAGCACGTAGGGCGGCACCTTCAGGGCCTTCTAGCTCTTGCTTCAGGTAGTCCATTTGGATTCCGAGGTCTGACCAGTGGGAATTGTTGGCTTTAGCGAACTCTGCTAGGCGGGTTCGTCGTTCACCGTCCCACTGGGCGAAGCCTACAGCTTTTCCGTACACTCCGCCTAGTGCAATGATTTCGTCGTTGCTCATCTTGGAATTTAGGCCTGAGCCACCCTGGGTTAGGGTTGAGTCGAAGCCTGATTCTTGTCCGAAGTTGCCCATGAGTCCGGCTATCATTTTGGTGCTGAAGGTTTTTCCGCCCCAGTCGCCTTCAAATTTGGTTGATGATAGCCAGGTTCCTACGTTTTGGACATTTTCTTCGGGGTTGTCGCTGTGTTTGAGTCCTGATTTGCCTCCACTGCCGCCTTGTGAGATGCCGTAGCATCCGTCAGCGTTCTCGTTTTTTCCCCATACTTGCATGGCGGGGACACCGCCCACTAGCCCAACGAGGATAAGTAGGACTACGCCTAGTACTACCCATGTTGTCGGGCTAGTGAGCGCACCGACAGTGGTGCTGGTTGCGGCTCCGATTTTCTTTCCGGTATCTACTACCTTTTTGGTGGTTTCTGCCGCTTGTACAGCTTTCTCTGTTACTGTCTTTTGTGGTTGTGGCGGTGTCTCTTCCATTGTTTATTTTATTCCTTATCTAGCGGGTTCCTTGGCGTTACGTCCTCTGTTTGAGGTTTTGGTGCCGGGGTGGTAGCTTCCGGTTTGGGTGCTACCGGTTTGCTGGGTGGAATGATTACTTTCTTTGGCTCAGGTTCAGCGTTGCGCTTGAACGGATTCTTTACCTTCGGCTGGGGGAAGATATTGTTTTTTGGCTCCGGCTTAGGTTCCGGTTTCGGGGCGGGCACACTTTCTACCTTTTCAGGTTTGGGTGCTACTGGCTCCGGTTTTGGTGCCTTTGGTGCTGGTTGAGGTTCCGGTTTTTTAGGCTGTGGCGTTTCAGCCTTCGGTTTGGGTGCTTCTTCCACTTTCTGTTTAGGCTTTTCTACCTGTTCCTTTTTGGGCTCTTCGGGATTTGCTTTAGGTGCTGGCTCGTTGAGCTTTTCAGGCTTTGGTTCTGGTGCCTTTTCAGGTTTGGGTTGTGGATTCGGCTTCTTTTCCTCTACCGGCGGGGTTGGGGCTTGATGTGCCGGGGCGCTTTCTTTTTGTTGTGGTGTTTCTTCTTGCTTGGGTTCGGGTGTGTTTTCCTTTCGTTGCGGTGTTTGGTTAGGTGTTATTGGAGGCTTGGGTGCCTCGAATGGCGCCTGTTTCAGGTTCGGTGCCGGTACTTCCTCCGGCTTCACCTTTTCATTGTTTTGTTCAACGTTTTCTGTAGGTGAAGTATTTCCCTTGTTATTAGCGTCCGGTTTAGGGTCGTTAATAGGTTTAGGGGCCGGTGCGACTTCCTCTGTTTCCGTTACAGGTTCCGTTATGGGTTCCGGCTGGTTTGGCTCAGGTGTGTGCGGTATAGCCCTCGGGGGTGCGATTTCTACCGGTTCCGTGGGTGCACCTTCGTTGCTTTCGCTACTCTGGTTACTGTCCCCACTGTTTCCTGTGTGGTTACCCACTGTTTCTATTGGTTTAGTGGGTGGCGTAACGTCGTCTAGCGGGTTCCTTGGCGGCTTCGGCAACGTGTCTCCGTTACCGGTGTTACCACTGTTGCTGTCGCCGCCGTTACCGTGACCACCACTGGTGGTATCGCCACCACCGGTGTTGTCGCCACCTGAGTTTCCACCGCCAGTACCACCGCCGGGGTTTCCGCCACCCGTACTGTCGCCGCCACCGCCGCCGGTGCTATCGCCTCCGCCACCGGGAGGTGTGTTGTCACCGCCACCACCGGTTTGCTCATCGTCAGATTCGCTTTCCAGTGGTCGCTGTGCCGGTGAGATGAAGTCGAGTCGGTTGATGTTAGGTGCCTGCATAGTAGAGGGGCTAACGACTTCCTTCTTGTCCTCAGCAAGGAACTTCTCAAGCGCCTTTTCCTTCGCTTCTTCAGCGGCTACACGTGCAATGTCGGGTGACAAGCCGCGTGCAACTGACTCATGTAGGGTGCGCTTGTATACGGCATCGGCTCGTTGAGCGGCTTTGAGCTCGTGAGTCTTATCTGCTTTTCCTTGCAAGTTAAGACGTGAGATGTTGTCCGCGTTGTATGTTTCAGTTTCAGCTTGGATAGCTTTAAGGTCTGCATCTCGTGCGGCTTTAAGCTCGTCTTCGATTGCGCGCTTATCTTTGCTTAGCTGTGGGTCAAATTGGAACATCTCGTTTAGCTCGGCACCGTATGCTTCGCGCTGTTCTGGTGTGAGCTGGTCTGTTAGGTTGCGCCTAAGAGTACGGATTGATTCGTATTCTTTAGTTGCTTCGGTTACCATCTTTTCGTCACCACTGAGTGCACCGATATTCTTCTTGTGGGAAGCGGCACGTAGTGCTTGTTCCGCACGGTAGAGGTTCGCGAAGGTGTTACGTGCCTTTGCGTCTTCGGGGTCGATGCTTAGACCCTCGAACTCTAGAACAACTCGGTTGATGTTCTCATAGGTGCGTTTCACGTCGCTTGCTACCGCGTTTGCGTCTGCAATAGATGAAGACGCGACAGCGGCGGCTTTACCGACCTCTTCTTGACCGTATTCTACACTGTCGTTGGCTACCTTGTAATCGGACATGAGGTTCTTGAGCTCACTGTTTTCGATGTCGATAAGGTGCTTGATTTCCTCAGCGTTTTTGGCGCGGAGGTTCTGCCTTGTACGAATCATTGTTGCGCGTGCACTGTCTGGCTTGCGTGTAAGGATGTCGTTTTCTACGGCTATCTTACGTCCATCGCTCATGTTCTTGCGTATAGACCTAACAAAGCCTGCCTTCTTTTCGGTTTCAGGGTCGATGACTGTCTTACGGTTGCGCCATGCTTCACGGACATTTGCTGAGCCGAGTGCACCGAATACGTTGCTTCGGATTGCGGCGGGCATGTTGTTCTGTGAGAACACGTTGTTGAGTCGTCGGCTGATGCCGCCGTTGTCCCAGGGGTTTGCGTTGCTAATCATTGATAGGATAGCGGCGCGGTTCTTCCATAGGGCGAAGCCTAGTAGGAAGTTGAAGACTGAGACGAGTAGCATCTCGTCTATGGTGTCGATTACAGCCGATAGGATGATGACTGATACTGCTAGGGTGACGCTGTACATGATGTATGATGCGACACAGCCTAGTAGGAACCAGAAGTATTTCTTTGCGACTCGTGAACCCCAGCCTTTAATGAGCCATGCGAGCATGATTAGGGGTAGGAAAATCATCATCACGGACACGATGAACATCTGTGCAATGACCATGAATGAGAAGATGATGAGGATAACACCAATCGGCACGAAGGTAATCATTGCGATGGTGGTCACGAAGAAGCGGTTGAAGCCTGAGCCCCAGCTGTATGTCCAGGTGTTCCACAGGTTGTCGTCTGCTTGTAGTACGGCGATTAGCTTGTACCAGTTTTGGTCGATTCCGTGGTCTTTGGTGCGTGCGTTATCGTCTATCTGTGCGTTGGTCTTCAGGTAGAGCTGATATGCGGCGAGGTTGCAGACCTTGTGGCTTCCGCTTTCAAGCTTGAGGGTCTTGTTGCGGTAGTCTTCGGGTTTGCCTGCTACCTTGAGGGGTACGCAGAATGTGTTGGGGTCTACTTCAGCTTTTTTGATTGCTTCAGCAATGGTGGGGTCTTTGACATCTAGCTTGGCGAAGGGTCGTCCGAACTGTGCGCGTGCGTAGGGGTCTAGGCGAACGGCACGCCAAATGGTGCATGTCATGGAGTTTACGGACAGTACTAGTTGGTCGCTTGCGCTAATGTCATTTGCTGTTGATTTGCACATTGCTGACGCTTCGGAGGTGTTTCCGGTTTGCTTGTCAGCGCCGGTGTTTTCGTCTCCTGAGCTACTGCTTAGGCTGAGTGTGTAGCCGCCAATGGTTTGCATTGCTTTCAGGGGTAGGCTTGCCATTAGGCCTGCGTTGAGCATGAGGGCGGTGCCTACTACTAGGGTGGCGATTACGTGCAGAACAGCGGTGATGCCTTCACGTACTGCATGGTTCACGAATACTTGCTTGAAAGCCCAGACGAGAGCGGCTACCGTTGCGATGAATACTAGCGGTATGTAGAAGTTGTGGTAGAGCTTACCGATAACGCCTTTATCGTGTTCGCCGTCGCCGCCAGTGATTTTGGGTAGGTTGAGGACGCAGTTAGTGTCTTTTGCGTCTGAGCAGATTGTTGAGGGGCTGTAGGCGATTAGGAGGATGTTCTGTGCAAAGTCGTAGAACATGCCGGTTAGACCGTTCATGCCGTCTGCCATGAGGTTAAGGATGCCGCCGCTTAGGATGGTGTGTACTGAACGTAGGCCTTTGAGCTTTTCGCTATCCTTGTTGATGGTCTTGGGGGCACCGGTCATACGGTCAGGGTCGGCGCTAACTGTCCAGTCGTCGCCGTCACCTTCACCTTCGTAGTTTACGAACTCTAGGGTGCTACCTACGGCTTCTTTGAGGGTGAAGATACGGCCTTCTTTGTTGGGTAGCTGGATTACGTTGAAGCTACCTTCCCAACCGGCGGTGTTATTCATGCCGTATCCGAGGCTTTGGGCACCACCAAAGATACCCATCGCGCCTGCGTGGGCTGTTTCGGTTTTGGTGATGGTTGGCTGGTTGGTGCCGGGTGCGATTGTCACACTCTTAGCGTTGCCGCCGGTTGCGAATATGTAGGCGGCTAGTAGTGCTAGGAATCCGAGCATGATAGCTACAGCCAGGGGCGGCTTCTTATGTTTTGAAGCTTCCTTACTGGCTGGCTTGTCAGTGAGTGTGGCGTTTGGTTTAGCCATAGGTGTTTCTCTCTGCTCTTGCGGGTTTACGGTTGGGTCATCTCCCCTTAATATAGCTTTCCGCCCCTATTGTCGGTGGTGACTTTAGGGGCGGTTAGCTTGTTGGGGTTACTTGCCGCAGGTTGCGATGCCTTCGGCTAGTTTGTTTTTGTCAGCTTTGGTGATGCTGATGTCGTATTTTTTGGCGGTGTCAATCCAGATTTGAGAGTATCGGCATTGTTCGCTTTCGCGTGGCATGTACTCTGCTGGGCCTTTAGCACCTTTACTAGTGTTGGAGGTTGCTGAGGTTGCTAGGAGCTGGGAGGTATCGTTTGCGAACGCTACTTTCTTTTCCTGGTTCCAGTCTTTGCCGCCGTGTGCCGCCGCGTACTTGAGTGGGATTACGTGGTCAATCTGAATTTTGCTGATGGGGGTTGTTGCTTCGCCCTTCTTTACGTCGGTGATTGCTCCGTCGTAGGGGCTTACCCAGATGCCGCCTGCGATAGCGCATGAGTCGGGGTTGCCGTCTTTGGTTACGACGTTTACGCCTTGCGCTTTGAGGACTTGCACTCGGGTGTTGCATTTTTCGCCGTCAAGCTTTGACCATACACCCCATTCAGCGCGGTTATATGCGGGGTCGTCTACAGGGTTGGCTATCTTGACATCTTCAAGCTTCTTCGTATATGTGTCTACGATTACTGCTTTATCAGCCTGTCCGCCTGCTTGCCCGTTTGCGCCGTTTCCGCTTCCGCTTTGGTTGGTGTTTACCTTGCACTCTTTACTCTTGTCTAGGGTGCCTGACATGATGCAGTCGCCAATGTTGTTACTTCCTGTGGTGAGGTAGTACATCATTGCGGTGTGCGGGTTGGTGCTTCCGGTTTTGGATGCCGCGTATAGGTATAGGCCGCCAAAGATTAGGACGGCGAGGGCGGCGGCAAGGATGATGTTTTTGAATGAGCCGTCGCCTTGTGCGTTTGGTTTGGCCATGTTCTTTTAATCCTTTCGGGTTCCGTTAGGTGCGGTTCCTCTTCTTTGCTCGCAGGTCGATGCTGTCGCCTACTTCGGATACGAAGTTGATTCCTAGTAGACCTGAGAACTGTTGTGATAGGATATGGTTATTTGCTTTGCCGCCTACGAATAGTGATGAGCCGGGGATTGCTGATAGGTATAGGCCTAGCTGTGCGTTCCTGTCCCATAGTAGGGTTATGTTTTGCGCTTTGTACTGTTGCTTCAGCTTTGCGTATTGCTCTTTGAGTCCACTGACGGTCTTGCTGTACACGCGGATATGGAAGCTTCCCCTAACCCAGGGGGTTCCTTCGTGCGAGTTCAGGTAGAGCGCCTTCTCTAGTAGGCTTCGGGCATCTTGTAGGCTTGTGATTGCCTGGTCGCCATAGTTTTGGACGTTATCGTCTGCGTATTGAATGTTTCCTGCTTCGTCATTTTGCAGTTTTTCCTGACCTGTGAAGTTTGCCGCCATTTCGGTTGCGGGGACGATTGCCAAGCGTGCGAAGAAGCTCGCTTCATCTACAGCATATTTAGCCGTTTCTGCTAGTGGCTGTACGTGCGGGAACTCCAGAATTTCTGGCAATTGTTTGATGGTGAAGGTTGCAACATAGTTGGTTGATTCACCGTCTAGGTATTCCTGCTTAATTTTCAGGTACTTGTTCTTGCTGTTGTCGATAGAGTGTACGTACTCGTGTGCTAGTTCTGCTTCGCCTACTCGTAGTCCTTCGTCAATGTCTAGTTCTAGTGCTCCTTCGCCGGGGTTGAGGATTGCTTTTGTTACGAGCATAATTTCGTCTCGGCTTAGGGGTTCGCAGTGTAGGGCGCTTAGGCGTAGTGCTCGACCTACTTCTCGTTCGCGTTGTGATGCGTTGAGGATTTCTAGGCGGGTAACGTTGTCGGTGTATGCGCCTACTAGTAGGGCGTAGTTTTTGATGATTTTTTCAGCTTCTACGCCGGTTTCGATGATGTTTTTCTTGAGCTGACTGTCTTCTTTGATGTTCACTTCTTCGGATTCGTCTTCGGTGAAGCTTTTAGTGAAGTCGCGGCGGTCGCCTAGTTTCACACCGAGGTATGCGTGGTGTTCTAGGTAGTTGTGGTTGTCGAGCCATTCTTTTTGCCTGCGCATAATTTCATCATATTTGGGGTTGTTGATGCTTTGTGCGTGGTTGTAGGCGGTCGCGATGACACCTTCCGTATCGGTTGGTGTTGGGATGGTGAATGGCATGATGTGGACGGTTCCTGCCATACCGCCTAGTGTGGTGAGGCTTGCGTATGCTTCTGAGGCTTGGGTAATGAGCCGGGTTTTTGAGTCGATGGATTCAAAGTCGTATTGTGCCGCTGACATGCGGTAGAACGCCCATACTTCGTATTCGGTAAAGATGATGTTCTTTACGATTGCTTTCTGGGGTAGGTTGAGGCGGCGGGGGTTGCGTCCACGGGTGGTTTTTGATAGGGGTGCCTCGCCTGCAAGTTTCTTTAGGGGGTTGGTGAGACGTACTTGTGCCATTGGGGTACCTTTTTAATATCCTTGTTGTGTTTCTTGTACGGTTGCGTTCTTTGGGATGCAAACCGGCGGGCTGTGACTTATTTGTATAGTCATAGCCCGCCGGTGATGTTTCTCTATCTACTTATTTAGTAGTCGTATTAGCTACCATGAGCCGTTAGCGGCACCTTGGAAGCCGCCCTCAACTGCCTTACCACCTGCCTGGGCGATAGCTGAGTTTTCACCTTCTTGAATCTGATTGACGAAGTACAGTGAAATGAAGGTGACACCTAGTAGGGCGAGGAACATAATCATCATACGCACGTTACCGTTCTTAGCTGTCCAGAACACGGCAACGAGTGCGAACAGTGCGACTGCACCGAGGATGCTTAGTCCGAGTGCTTTAAGTGAGACTGCTGGTAGCAGTACTGGTAGTAGTGGTAGTAGTGTGCTTAGTATCATGTTTTGTAGATACCTTTCAAGTGTTTCTAGTTATTAGTTGCGATGTTTGTGGTATCCGCGTCGTACACGTAGGGTGTAAGGTTGGAAACCAGGTACTTTCCGTTGCCTTGTGGGTCTAGTGTGACTAGGTATTCCACGGGGTAGGAAATACTTTGCTTTGCGCGTTCATTAGTGTCTATATCAGTGGTGCCGCCCACTTCATCAATTAGGGTTACCTTAACCTTAGCGATGATTTGTCCGTTATCCTGCTGGTATGCGGTGTAGCTAATGTCGCTACTATTGATGGTGTAGGCACCTGATAGACCCACTGAGGCAAAGTTAGCCTTCTTGGTGTTGGCAATGAACTGGTCGAGGTCACCGTGCTTGTCAGGGCTTGCTACCATGTATGCTTTGAAGAAGCCACTGAGGGTGTTGGTGATGTCTTGGCTGTTCTGGATTTTACTGCCAGGAATGTTCTTGGGCTGGACTAGGTTCTGCGACCTTCCCATGATGGATGACGGGACAATTGACGGGTTGGGGGTTGCAACATAGTACTTGCTGGTTGCACTGTCGTAGCCGATGGTCACCGATAGGGTGATTTGCTTGAGCTCGTCGGTTGTGTTTCCGTTTGAGTTCGCGGCTTTGGAGGCGTTGGCGATACTGTTGTTACTACCTACGGTTGCTGGCTTCACTAGGGCGGTTACCCTGTAGGTCATGAGCGCCGGGTTTGCGTGTGGGATTACTCGCACTACGCGGGGGGTGCCGATGACTTGTTGGCTTACGTTGCCGGTGCTTGTGCGTCCTGCAACTGTTCCGCTTGTGGTGTTTTCTGCTAGTGTGTCACCTGATAGGTACCAGCTAAGTTGTTTATCTGATGTTTCGTCGGTTTTTAGGGATAGGTATGATTTGACGAATCCAATAGCGATGTCTTCACCGGCTTCACGGTTGAACCCGTTGATTCCTGCTTCCTGTCGTACTACGCTTGCGATGTCTGCCCTTGTGAGCTGTTTAGGTTGCGTGAGTAGCACGATGATAGGGGTTAGGATGATGAGGATTGCTGTTACGATAGCCCCGATTGCCCAAGCCTTCGTCCACTTCTTACCGTCGCGTTTTACTTTGCGTGTGCTTAGTGCGTAGGTTTTACCTGCGGTGTTGTCTGTTACGCTGGGTATTTCTGTGTCGTTGAAGGTTAGGTTTTGTTTGGCGGCGGGTATTGGTTTGACTTTTATTTTATTGTCTCCGCCGGGCTTCCTGATGTTAATCCCCATCGGTGGGCTCCTCGTTGGTTACGTTAAATCGGTCTTGAACACTTTGTGCGATTACTCCGTGTCGTGTTCGGGGTTTCGGCTTGGGGCGCTCCCTGGGCGGTAGTGCCTGTGGTTTGTTTTTGTTTGCCCTTGGGTTAGCTGGGACTTCAGGTTCAGGTTTAGTGTCACCTGTCACTTTAGTCTCCGCTACTATAGCAGGCTGTTGCACTGTAATTTTTGGTGCTTGCCTTACTGTTCCAGGCTTCTTGACAGTTTGGGGGGCTGGCACTTTTTGTGGTTTTACCGGTTCAGGTTCTACGGTTTCTTGTACCTGTTGCGGCTCTTGACTCTTAGGTGTTGTGCCTGGCTTCTTAGGCTGTCGTGTTTCTGGTTTTGCGGGTGCTTTTTTGGGCTCTTCGGCTGGCTTGGTTTCGCTTTCTTCGATAGTTGTTGGTGTTACCGGCTGTGCCTCATCTTCCAGGGGTGGTAGGGTGTGTGGCTTTGCTGGTGGTAGTGTCCCTTCGGGTGGTGTGGCTGGTAGTTTGGTGAGTACTTCTTTCGGGTGTACTACGTGTACTTTCTTGCCGTTGTAGATTAGCTTGTCACACCTATCTTTGGGGTCGTACTCGGGGGTGCGTCGGATAATCATTGCCTCGGTGTAGTACTCGTTGTTCTCCGGGTTTGGTGCGCGGAGGTTGATGAGTTCTCCCTTGGGGATTCGAGGTTCTGTTGTCCTGTATTCGCGTTTTGAGTAGCGGCGCACGTCGTCCCAGCGGATGAAGTTTTTCCACCATACGAGGTCTGTGTTTGCGTAGACTTCGTAGACGGTTTTTTCTACTTCACCGGCGATACCTGAGATGATTTCAGCGTTGGTGGTGCCTTTCATGCCGGGTAGAACGATAATGGTGTTGGTGTTATCCATGAGGGATTTGAGTCCTTCGATACCGTTCTTTTCGGTAATCTGGCTTAGGCTTTGCTGACCAAGCTGTAGACCAATTTTTGATTGGCGTGCTTTTTCTAGGATGCCGTTGAGGGCTACTAGCGGCACTGACTGCGCCTCATCAAAGAATACTTGAATGAGGTTGCTTGTCTTCTGCTTGGTGCGTCGGTGAGCTGATAGTGCGGTAATGATGCTGGTCAGCATCTTGCCGAGGTATTCACTGGTTTCTTTCTCAGAGTCCGCGTTGAAGTCGAACAGTACGATTGCTGTTGGGCTTTCGGGGTCTGTGATGAGGTCAAGGTCAATGAATGGTTCACCGTTGGTTGGGTAGCCTATCCATGCACCAAATGATGAGTTGATGACTGTTTCGATGTTGCCTCGGGGGGTTGTCCAGGATTCTTTGATGGTTCCTGATTTTCCTTCGAGGATTCGTCGTTGCAGTTTTTCTCCGGTTTCGTTTCCTGCTGGCAGGTTGTTTGCCAGGGCTTCGGGGTGTACTAGTGCACTGTGGAATAGTCGGAATGGGCCTCGGTTCCAGACAAGCCCAGCTTTTTCAACGTCTTCTACGAAGATTCGGTATTGTGCCGGGTCTTCTTCTTTAAGATTTTTTGCGTACTCTTCTAGCTCTTCTACTGAGTTCACGAGGACTTGCAGGGTGTTACGCACTTCGTTCTTGTATTTCTGTGCTTCTTGCTTGTATTCCTGGAAGTCTAGGACTAGTCCAACTTTTTCTGAGTTGGTGAGGTTGGAGAATGGGTCGATGAACGCTTGGCCGTAGGGGTTGTAGTCGTTATCGTATCGTCCTGTGTGTGGTGTTTTCTGTGTGAAGTGGTAGAAGGCGATTCCTTCGTCGCCGCTGTATTTGGCTAGTTTGCGTGCTAGGTCTAGGTCGGACTTCATGTTCACGACAATGCTGGTGATGCCTAGCTTTGCATTTACCCTGATTTGGCTTTCGGTGGTGACGGTTTTACCGGAACCGGGTGCACCGATGATGAGTACGTTGCGGCATACTTCTGATGTGGTGAAGTATTCTACTACGCCTTTAAGTTCATCAATTCCTAGTGCGATACCAGCGGGCGTGTTCTTGCCTAGCTCACCAGGTAGTACGAAGTTTGCACCTGACTCTAGTTTTTGTTCAAGCTTCTTCTTTTTGATTCGGCTTGTTAGGGTTGGGCGGTACTGGAATTTGCGTTCTGACATCCAGTGATTGTTGATGTACTTAATTTCCGGGAATCGCTTGTAGTCTGCATAGATTTTGCTGACTAGTAGGAATCCTAGTATTGACCCAATGAATAGACCAATGAGTGCTAGGGGGTATGACAGGGTTGCTAGTAGGTCTATGAGGTTGTGGTGCTTGAAGTAGGTACCGGGGCGGTTAATTGCCGCGTCAAGTGTGCTTGTGAAGATTGACGGTGCACCGGTTACCCACCATAGGATAGCTGATATTAGGGCGATACCTGATAGGTAGAGCCCTGCTTCAGCTGGTCGCATCATGAGTTTGCGGGTAAGGATGTAGTACGCGAGCCCTACCACTAGTAGTGCTGTGATGATGCTACTACTGAATAGGACTAATAGGGTTAGGACTACTAGGAAGTTCAGGAATTTACTTGAACCGTTTTTATTGCCACCGCTTGAGTGGCCTTCCTGTTCTCCTTGGTGGGTTGTTTCCAGCCCGGCGTACTCGCTCATACTCACCTCTTCATTTGATGTTGATTTTAAATGTTAGGTGTGGTATAGCGGCTGGGGTGTTATGTGCGAGTGCGGGTTCGTTTTTGGTGTGCTCGTTTGAGTGCTCGGGCGGTGATGTTGAACTCGCGGGTGGCTTCTTCTAGGGTTAGGGGTGTGCTGTCTGCTTCGGTGGGTTCGATGATGAGTGATGCGACGGCGGGGTTAGTGAAGTTGCCGGGGTGGTATTGTTTGCCTGCCCGGTTTAGTCCTACGCACTCGTTGTATAGGTTCGCTACGGTTACGGGTAGTAGACTCCAGATTTCGGGTTGGATGAGTAGGTTGCTGGTGCCGTAATAGATTGATAGGTGTAGTAGTTTTTTGGCGGCGCGTAGTTCACGGTCGCCTTGGCTGATGAGTGCTTGGGTTACCGTGTATTCTTCTTGTTGTTGGGGGGTTAGGGTTTCTAGGTCTTGTAGTTCTGTGTATTTGGGGGCGTGTTTGGGTTCGGTTCGGGTTGGTTTGGTGGTGGTTTGGGTTAGGGCTTTTTCTGCCTGGTAGGTGGTGGTTTGGGTTAGGGCGGCTACGTGGTTGATGATGAGTTTTTTGTTTGCCGGGGTGGGGGTATTGTTATAGATTGTGGCGGCTTCTTGCAGGAATAGGTGTTGTGTTGCCGGGTTTGTGGGGTTGTTGATGTTCGCCTGGGCGTTGAGCGCGGCGATGGTTAGGGGTTTGATGTTGTTGTGGACGTATTGTGCGAACTGTTCGGTGGTGTTTTCTTTGAGGTAGTCGCAGGGGTCTTGGTTATTGGGTAGGGTTGTTGCCCATGATTGGGTTTGGTGTTCTGGTGCGACGTGGTATGCGGCGGTTAGGGCTTTTTGGCCTGCTTTGTCGCCGTCGAGTAGGTATGTGATTGTACCCGAGTCACTGGTGAGTCGGGTTAGGGTGTTGATGTGTTGTTTTGTGATTGCGGTTCCACTGGTTGCGTAGGTGTTGTGGTATCCGTGCTCGTAGAGTGCGATTACGTCAAATTGGCCTTCTACGATGATTGCTTTTTTGGTTTCCCTGGTTCGCTGGTTGGCGGTGATGATGTCAGGGTTGTAGAGTAGCTTCTCCTTTTGGAAAATGGGGGTTGCTTTGCCGTTTACGTATTTGCGGGTTTCTTCGGGGTCGAGTGCACGCCCCGTAAATGATACGGGGTTTCCTTGCATGTCTGTGATGGGGAACATTAGGCGGTTACGCCAAAAGTCGTACAGTTCACCTGTTTCACTGTTTTGTCCGCATACTCCGGCTAGGGTTAGCTCTTGTGCGGTGTAGTGTTCTTTGAGGTGGTTGGTTAGGCTGTTGCCGCCGGGCGCGTAACCGTAGTAGGGGTTATTCGGGTTGAGGTTTCGGTTTGCGATTTGTTCACGGGCGGGGTGGTCTTCGGGTAGTTCTTTGTATAGGTTGCGGTAGTGTTTCCAGGCGGCGGCGGTGATTTCTTTTAGCTTACGGTTACTGACCACAGATACGGTGTTGTCATCTGTGGGTAGGGGGATTGGGGGTGTTGCGCTTTCAGCAAGGTTCTGTACTGCTTCTACGAAGCTTACGCCAGTCTTTTCCATAATGAGGGTGATAGCGTCACCGTATGCGTGACACCCGTAGCACTTATACGTGCCTGTGGCAGGGTTCACAATACAAGAGGGGGTACGCTCGTCATGGAAGGGGCATAGGGTCTTGTAGGTAGAACCTGAACGTTGGAGGCGTGCACCGGTGATTTCCTCGAAGAGTGTTTCAATTTTGTGTGCTTCTCGCACTTTCTGAATAAGCTCTTGCGGGTAACGCATCTTTTTCTCCTTGTTTGTTCAGGTTCTACCTATAGGGGGTCAGTTTTCTTTTACGGGGTGAAGTAGATTGATTTCGCGACCACCGGCGCGACCAATGGAGTCTTGGAGTGTCCCTACATGAATTTCGTATTCCTCTTCATTGGTTTCTTCGTTGCGGGTGATGTAGACGTAAGGGGCATCTCGGGGAATTAGGTTCTTGATGACAGTTACTTTTTCGCGAGGCATCGTCAGGGTACGCACTTCGTTAGTTTCCGAGTCGTGGATGGTGAATGTAATGTCCACCGCGTATCGCGTTTCCAGGTTCCCTTCTTGCACGGCAACCATTTCAGCACCATTCTTGTATGTCGAAACGCAGGCAACACCCGCCTCTGCGAAATACACGTCCCCAAACCTTTTAAGATTATCTAGCGAGTCGCTAGGCTTGTAGGTTGCGGTGGTGTACTTACGGGTGTGCATCTGTGCGTACAGTAGGTAGTGCTTGGAGGGAATCATGTTTTGTGTGTTCCTTACGGTTGATTTTCAGGGTGCAAGCCCCGAGGGGTTAGGTTCCTCTCGGGGCTTACATGTTGAGGTTGGTTCTACTTGTTAAGCAAGTTCGCTTACTGCCTTGTCCAGTAGTGCGGGTACAAAGCCTGTGAAGTAGACAGTATCGGTTGCTTCGTTATACTTTGCCGCGTTAGGTGCAATCTCAGTGTATCGTTCCAGGTTACGTCCCGGTAGGAGGATGACGGGTGCCGCCGCTACTTCGTAGGTGCTGGTGATGTATTCGTAGAGTGCGGGGTCTTCTTCAATGTTCAGAATTTCCCAGGTCTTCTCGGACGGTTCGCCTAGTGCCTTGGTCAGGTGCCGCTTGGTCATGTTGCACTGTACGCAGGCTTTCTTGCTTAGCACGATGATGGGGGTTTCACTTTCAGTGATGGGGTGGCTCATGATGAGTGTTTCTCCTATAAGAGTATTTATCTATTACATTTCCAGTATAACACGATGTCTATGGTGTGACAGGTGTAGCACTGATTCATATCTAGATTACCACGTGAAACTAAGAGCCCCGGCACATTCCGTACCGGGGCTCTTGGTCACATGTTGAATTAGAAAAACTGTAAGCAACTTCCAGACAGAATGACTACTTACATATAAGAGTGTATCACGTCGTAAAGCATCATTGCAACTCCACTAAATGTGGCGTTCGTAACTGTTAATGCTGGGTGACTTTTAGGGGTTCTCGGTGACTAAACAGGTCACATAGGGGACTTTTACCGGATAGTTCGGTGACCATAAGGGGTGATAGGTAGGTTATAGGGGCGCTTATGGAGACTATCAGGGCTTCTTGAGTGACTATAGGGGATTCTTTGGGGACTATTAGGGCTCTTTGGGGGTGGTTATTTGGGAGTTTACGGGGACTTTTAGGGGGTGACTATAAGGGCTCTACCGGGGACTATCTGGGAGTTTCCGTCACAGGGTATGACCGCCGCCGCCTTGTAATACCGGGGCGCTGGGGGTGTTTTGGGGTGGTGTGACTATAGATGGGGATAAAGATTATTACGCGCGTGCGCGAGACGTGCGGTAATGTCACCTACTGGATTGTGCTGGGGATTTGGATTGATTCTTAGAAGTCGGTGTATGGGTTGATGGGGTGTGTTTGGTTTCTGGGGTGGGTTTTTGAAGAAGAAGAATAAGAAATGCTTTATAATGGTGTACGTGCAGGTCTAGGTCGTATTTCACTTATGACACACTCTCAATGAGGTGTAAGGTAAGAACCGACTGGACTGCGGGCTAAACCCGATGCTAAACTTATAACTCGACATCACAGGTTGAATAAGAAACCCCATAGTCAATAGGAGTACAGACAGAAACATGACTACCGCATCTAACCTACTACCCGCCAACACCGGTGTAATGCCCGTGTCTCCGGCGGGTAATTCTGCTGTCTTCGCAGAGGTTGCAACACCCGGCGTTACCGTTGAGTCTACCTACGAGAAGGCTCGCCGTGCCGCTGTGCTTGCCCATGCTGAGCGTAAGCGTGAAGCCGCCGCCCAGGGTTACGAGTACCACCCGTATAGTGTGGCTGATTCTGACGGTTACTTCCTGTCTGACATGGAGCCTGATTCTGCTGAGCTTGGCCCTGTTTCCCGTGAGTCTTGGGCTTACCCGTTGGCTTATATTCATGGTGGCCTGCCTACTTCGGCGCACTCTGTAGCGTCTGGTAAGGCGTTTAATGCCGCCGGTGTGTGGGAGCGTTCTTCTTTGGCTCGCGTGGTTCAGCATGTGCCGTCGCCGGTGCGTCTGCTGGATGGTTCTACCGCCGTTGAGATGCCTACGGGTGTTATGGCTCGCCGTTGCATGGCTTACATTGCGTCTCGTGTTATTGAGACTGGTAGCCGTGAGTTCTTCATTCCTTCTCAGGCTAAGACCCTAGCTCGTGCGGTGGGTCTACCTTCGCTGTCTTCTAATGGTTGCCAGCGTGCCCTTGAGGTGTTCCGCATGTGCCTTGGCTTGCGTACCGTTATTCGTGAGCGTACTAAGGACGGTTCGGAGGGTGAAGTTCTTCACGCTTTCTCGGTTGCGGCTAACCCGGACGACCCAGAAATGGGTGTACACTTCGCATCTGAGGGTAACCCTATGCCGGTTACCCGTGTAAAGGTATCTGAGGAGTACTTCTCATACGTCACCGGCGGCAACATTGTTGCTATCCCCTCTGACATGTGGGAAGGTAAGGCTGTGCGTAGCTCGGCGGCGGCACTGGACGTGCTGGCTTTCGTGGTTGCCCGCGCCTCTACCCAGCGTTCAGCTGAGAAGAAGACCGGTGTATGGGTTGCATGGAAGCACATGACTCGACAGTTCGCGTCTTTCGCTAACACTATCCATAAGACCTACGAAACATACCGTAAGGCTGTAGAAGCTGTACGTACCCTGTTTGTTGCTATCGGCTCCAAGGACACTGTTTCCCTGGTTGGTCACGGCAACAAGAAGGGCTTCAAAGGCTTCGTGGTGAACTTCTACCGTTTCACCCAGAACCTTATCACCCCGGTTGCCGCCCCTGCCGATAGCACCCTATCCCCCACTATCAAGGCATCTGTGAACCGTGCAACCCTGAACGAAGCCGCCGCTGAAGGTGAGCCTGTCCTGGTTCCCGTCAAGGCGGAGCGTGAAGGGTCTAATTACCGTGCCGTGAACCTTGCCCTGCTATCCACTAAGGTTGAGAACATCACCGGCCAGTTCCTACCCGCTCTCAGTGACGAATGGGAACGAATCGTTGATACCGTCATGGAACGCTACATTGCGTCCGCTGAGAAGGGTAACGTTAAGCCCGTCGGCAACTGGACTGCATACGTTGAAGCGGCTATTAAGAACGACCCGAAGCTCCTCGAAGAGCCCGTACCCGCACGTCAGGTGACCGCAACCTACTCGAACCTGAAGAAGGCTGACGACGGTCTACCCGTAGCTGACCCGGCATCTATCCCGACCAGTAAGAAAGCCGCCCGCAAGGACACCACCTTCGGTAACGCACCCGTAGTAGACGAACCGAATACTGAAACTGAACAGCACGTAACCACCAGCACTAGCACTATGCCTGCTGTGGCACATGCTGAGTTTGACGTGCTCACCGCCCGCCGTGACGAAGACGAAATTATCACCCTGAAGCACGGCACCAATGAGCACTACGCATACGTTGCCGCCCTCAACGCAGGCCAGGTGATTGTAAACACCACCGAAAACTGGAACAAGAACATTATTGTCCCGCCCGTCCGAATCAAGGACGAAGACGGCAACTACACCTACCCGCACACCGGCACCAACGGCGGCAAGAGCGACGAATGGTACTGCCGACAGTTCACCATGAACGACTACTACACCCAGGTCAATAGGACTATCCGCCAGCTACTAGCAGAACGCAACGAAAACGCGCAGGCGGTAACCGAAACCACCGCAACCACTGACGTTGCACCCTGGGACGCTGACGACACTCTTACCGTAGACGAAAACGGCTACTACCGCCGTGCTGATGGAAGCTACGTATGGGGTGAAACCGACTACGACAACGGTATGACCGCTGAACAGCAGGCCGCCGAAGAAGAATACGCACGCACCCAAATCGAGGCATGGATTAACAACGCCAGCAACCGTACACCCCTTTTGGGTGCTGAAGAGCCGGAAACTATCGACGGCTACCCGATTATGTACTACTAAAATTGAACAGGTAGAAGCATAAATAAATAACCCCCGCCTAACTCAATCGAGAAAGGCGGGGGTTAAACCTTATTCAATTAAAAAACAAAATAAGCTTTACGGAATGTTGAGAACCTGACCAGGGAAGATAAGGTTCACATCATAGATGACATCAACATTCGCATCCGCGATAGCCTTATAACCACCAGCAACACCAAGCTTAGCCGCAATCAAAGAAAGCGTATCGCCACTAACAACCTCATAAGTGCTAGAAGCAACCTTCGGAGCCTGAATCACAGGAACAGGCTGAGAAACAACAGCGGGCTCAACCACAGTAGCAGGAGCCGAAGTCTCAGGTGCCGAAGCTACAGGCGGCTCAACGACAGGTGCCGGAGCCTCAACCGTAGCAACCGGTGCTGAAACAGCAGGCGCAACAGGCGCAGTATAAGTATTAGAAGCCACAGGAGTCTGAACATTAGACTGTGGCGCAACCACAGTAGCAGACTTGACAGTAGCATTAGACGGGTCAGTATAAGTCGGAGTAGCCGCACCCGAAAGACCAAGCTTAGCGGTACACGCAGGCCAAGCACCCCAACCCTGAACAGCTAGAAGACGTTCACCAGCTTCAATCTGAGCTTCCTTAGAAGCAGTCTGCGGTGAACCAGACATGCCCACACCATTCCACGACTGTTGCGTGAACTGTAGACCTCCATAGAAGCCATTACCGGTATTGATAGACCAATTACCACCTGACTCACACTGAGCCAGCTTCTCCCAAGTCGCCAAATCAGCGGCTTGCGAGGCAGGCGCAACCATAGTTGCGCTAGTAGTCGCCAAAACTAGAGCGGCGGCAGAACGACGTAGTAGTTTGCTTTTCTTATTCATTATAGTTAGTGCTCCTCAAAGCGTCTTTTCGTATCCGACCCAATTTTAGGGTCTTTTGTTTCTGGTACGTCTTGATAGTCTAACCCTGACACAGCATCCTGACAAAGGCGGGTCGTCACGCCCTAGGCAGGGGAAAAACATCTGGTTTCTCCACCTCACAATATGGTGAGGCGATAGCGCCATGAGAGTTTAAAACCATCGAGTAACCATTATGCATGGAAACTCAAATACATAACAGGGGTCGCCCTCCGGTAGAAGAACCTCCCACCTTCGGGCGACCCGAAACTAGATTATAGCACAAGAAGTTATGAATCGTTAAGGATTGATTTGCCTGTCATGCTTGAACGCCTGTTCAATAAACCAAGCCACACTAGCAAACAGCGCGAATATGATAGTTGCCAACGGTACAGCGATACCTGAGAAGAAAGCCGTACCCAAAACACCCATAAACGTATTGGCTGGTGACTGGAAAACAACAGCCCCGTACCCGAAAGTCTTCACTTCACGGGCACGAACAAACCACAAGCCTAGACCCCATAGGAACCTAATGCTCAAGGTGATAGCCGGTACAAGCCACAACCCAACCTTCAAACCATAAGCTATCGGGAAGATAGCGGACGGGATAACGCCACCTTCAAAAATTGACTTCGCAATAGCCGAAACAATTGCGGGTGACGCAAAATATAGTCCAGCAACGACCAAGATGCTACCTAGTAGGTCTGCCCACCATATAGGCACAGCATGGTATTTGGAGAGCCACGGCAACGTGCTACGGTTCTCCCAAGCTAGAGCATTAAAAGCGAATTTAAACTCACCCATGCGAAGTAGCGTACCAATCTTAGGGCGAGCCTCTAGACCACCCATGCCGTCGCCAACAGCCATTTTCTTCTTCACCATTAGCGGCTCTTCAGGCTCTCCTGGCTGTCGCCCAAGGTTAGCTTGCGACTGTTGGGGTGCCGGTGTTGGTGTTGTTGGTGCTGTCGTGGAAGATGTTCCAGATGTACCTGGGTTATGGGTTTGTGCGTACCTGTAACCGCGCGGCTTACCTTGCGAATTTGTTGCATTAGCCGGGGTAGCCGCAAGCCCCTTCTTCTTAGCCTTAGCCGTCTTCTTCTCATGCTTCTTAACAGCCTTAGCCGCTAGAGCCGCCATATCCTTATCAGACGTGCCCTTACCCCAAATGTCACCACCAGGGTTTTGAGACTCAAACCGGCACATAGGGCAAACAGATTTACTATCTCGAACATCCCACCAGTGCAAAGGGGAAACCTTACACTGCTTCAAATACTTATAGGACGAACCATCACGAGTAAACAACTCATCAAGAACAGCGATAGCTTCATCAAAAGACGGGCGCTTAGCCGGGTCAGCATCCAACCCACGCCCAATCAGCTTATGGACACGAGACGGGATAGCCGCATACTCAAGCTTCGGGTTCTTCTTAAAACCCTTCGGCAACGACGGAACAAACGTCGGATAGATACTACGCTGAATCAGCTTAACCACATCCAGCTTCTCCCCCTCCTGAATACAGGAAGTAGGGTGCGTTCGACCCATCAGGGCATTAAACAGCATGACAGAGAACGCGAACATGTCAGTAGCAACCGTGCGCCTATTCTCAACGTCACGGTAACTACCTTCACTGATTTCAGGTGCCGTGAACTCAGGCTTACCGACAGTACACGGGTACACCTTATCGCCTGCCGTAATCTGCGCACTATCAGCATCAACGATACGGACAGTAGTATCTTTAGACACCAGGATATTAGACTCGTTAATATCGCCCACCATATGCCCAACAGCATGTACCGCATCAACAGCGGCGGCAACATTCCTGCTCATGAGAAGGGCGTGCATGATAGACCAGTCAGGGAACAAACGCCTACGGTGCAACGTGTGAGCAACAGCCATGAACGTCTCGTAAGTGTCCATCTGCAACCGCTTCATCAGAAACCCGGCGAACTTACCATCAGAACGGTATAGGTTACCCAAATTCCAGACAATAGAATCAGTAGCTGGGACACTAGCAAGCATGGCAACACACTTAGCTTCACGTTCAGCACGCTTATTCTCATCATCATGGTAAATCTTACCCACCAGAGAACCGGCAGGACCAAGAACAGGCGAAGCAATATGAGTTACCGGGTAGACGGCACCCTCACCACCCTTACCCAGCGGTGAATCATCTAGAGAAACAGAAAAGGTAGAACCATCATGAAGCTTAACTAGATAATCTGTCACTATTACTCTTCCACCTCACGGAACCTAGACACAAGCCTGTTATTATCCTCAAACTCAGGCACAACCTGAACCTTACTATGATGAATACGCAACGCCGAATCCTGCCCCTTATTCAAACAGCCAGCAATCGCAAACGTCGTATCATCATTAAGTCGCTTACTCGACTCAAGGAACTCAAGGAAACCACCAGCCTGACCCGGCGACAAAAGCATCAACTGTAGCGGCATGTCATCACCCACGAACAGGTTGCCCTCCACCTCTTCCTGCCTATCAGCAGAAGCAGGTGACACCATCACATTCTTCAAACCATCCGAAGAAACCAGACACCAGGTAGCACCTGAACCCCACGAAACAAGAATCCGTGGCTTATCGTTAGACGTAAAAGAAGTAATGTTAGGCGAATCCCAAAACTCAACATGCGACTGGTAGAACGGTGCCGAATCGGAATGGTCACCCACAACAACAAACGCATCACCAAGAGTTACCACAGCAAACGACTCTTCACAAAAAACAGCCGCCGCAACCGTGCAACCCATCTGACGGAAATCCTCAGCACTACGAACAGAGCTAATCGAAACAGAAAGAGCTTTGAGAAGTAGTTCCTTCAACGCATACGAATCACCCTCAACTGAACCGGAGGGGGTGAACAGCTCCAACGCCGCACGAGCCTCAGAAACCATGACATCAGCGACTAGGCGTGCACCCTCACGAGAACGAGCCAAAGAACCGGCACCATCACAGGCAACAATAACACCACGACCTGCCTCATCAACCCAGAAACCGTAAGCGTCTTGGTTCGTTGAATCGTCATGAGTATAAGGGTTAGGGGTGGTAGCACCAGATGCCAGGCACCAATCGTAAGAAAGCTTAACGGTCATAGAAATATAATCCTCAATAATACAAAATAAGTGAATAGAAAAATTGGGGTGGGCGGCACATAAAACCACCCACCCCTCAAACTAATAATAGCTGACTAGCTACCGGTCATAACCCAGTTAAAATCACTATCAGCACCAGTCGGTGCCGGGAAACTCACCGTCTCATCAGTACGAGAAGCAGAACGAGTCTGAACCGAAGCAGAAAGCCACTCAAAGAACTTCAGCATCTTACCCGGTGCCAACGGGACAGGAATCTTACTAGGTGAAGACGGGTAAGCGTTCAACGTCTCAAAAGTCTTCATATCCCATTCCTTATCCCCTGACGGAATGTAAACAGGCATGAACATCCAGCGGTGCTTGCTAATCTTCTCACCTAGACGTTCCACCACATAATCCTGAATAGTCTTACCCGGTTCAGTGGGGTGCGGGTCATCATTATCAGTAGCCCAACCATCAGTGATAAGGAAAATCATAGGCGCATAGTGCGAAACACCATCCTTATTATAGTGCTTCAGGCGCTCTTCAATCGCATCAATCGCCGCCAAGATAGCCGCGTTCGTAGAAGTTGCACCCATAGGCTCAAAGTCCAGCTGATTAAACTTAGGGTTCACGCCCACAGACTCAAGCTCAGCTGAAGAACCAGGCTCAGCAACCTCAGCAGGTGTAGCGAACATGGTAGGTGGCGCAACATCAGCACCATACATGATGTACGAAATATCAGCACGAGCCGAAGCTACAAAATCCTTAACCAGCTCATCCTGCAACAGCTCATGGCCACGCTTCAGCTCATCAATCATGGGGTGTTCACCCATAAACATAGAACCGGAGCAGTCGTAAATCATGACCACAGGGCAACGGTCTTCGTGGTTATCCTGGAACTGTTTCTCAGCCCAGTTAGCCTTGAAACCTTCATCTAGTAGAGCAATCTGTTCATGTGCCATAAATTAAAAACCTTAATAATAGAAGTAATTTAAGGCACATATAGCAGGAGCCGAACTAGTTACGGCGAACAGACTTTACTGTAGAAGCGGAAGGTGAAGCAGTCGGTGAAGGCGTAGGCGTTGCTGTAGCATACCTATTCCCACTCTTCGCCGGTTCCTTAGAAGCGACATTCTGATTAGGCTGAACAACCACCGTACCAGTTGTAGCCTCAGCCTTAACCGGGGTACGGGAAATCGGGGCGACCGTCTTAGTCTCAGACGTAGCCGCAGGAGCCGGGGTAGCTTCAACCGTAGGAATAGCGGTAGGGCTTGTTGCAGGTTCACTAACAGGTGCCGCAGGAGCCGGTTCAGGTGTTGCCGCAGGAGCCGAGGTTTCCGTTGGTGCGGGTGTTTGAGTTTCCGTTGAAGGAATCTCAGTTACCACAGGCTTACGACCCCCCGTAGGTGTAGGGGTAGGCTTCGGGTAAGCACCATCTACCGGCGTACCCTCAACCACAAGGTTATATTCATAATTGAATAGGAACGTAGAAGCCGCCGAGGTTCCATCTTCACCAATGGAAGCACCGGAACAAGTGATAAGGTAAACCTTCTTGTCACCATCCTTGCGCCAAAGCTCAGTATGGGAAGCCAAATCCTCTTGCTTCACAAGATACATTCCTGTAATTACAAGTTCATGGCGGGTGCCCGTCTCATCATTCATGAACACGTGAGAACACTCAGATAGCCTATGCAGGTAACCCCAAGGCGACAAATTACCGTCATTCAGATTGATGTGACCAGCCAAAATAGATGCACCCGTATTGGAACTCAAAGGCGAACCGGAAGCATACCAGACACCATTAGGGGCGGCAGGAAGCGTCACCTCATTATTGCTAAAACCAGACGGGAGAACATTAGCACCCTGAGTCACCTGAAGCCTAGACTTCAAAGAAGGTGCCCACCAGCCAGCGCTACGCCCATTCATGCTACTAGGCGGCTCATTACCTGAACCATTAGCCGCCGTAGGGTATGTAGGGCAAGACGCATTACGGAACTCGGTAGAGGGCTTGGGGGCAAAGAGTAGACCCTTATCGGTTACACCCATACTGTCACTACCGTTATAAGTGACACTGCCACCATGACCGTCATCGCCTTTAATCTGGGCGTGTAGACCGAATAGGTCATCAAGCCCACTGTACATACCATCAGCCGCCGCGCCTACAGCGCCATATGAGCGCGTAAGATAGGTTGAGTCACCCAAGTGTACACCCCAGCCGGTAAAGAAGCCCACAGAGGCCACACAGCCCGCTACAGCAGGGATAATGACCTTCTTGTTAGTCCACCATGCAGGCGCGTCAGATTCAGTGGCCTCTGATTCCTCACCTTCAACAACAGGGTCGGTTACTGTATCAGAGTCCTGCCTCCGGCGCTTCAGCTGGAAATTAAACATAAAGGGGTGCGACCTTTCAATAAACATAAAAATTGGGGGTACCATAACGGCGCTTACCCAACCATTCTAAAGCTAGATAAGCGCCGTTACAAACCATTAAGAATTATCGCGACTTACGAGAACGCTTAATACGCGAACCAGCAATCAAGATACCAGCGGCACCAGCAGAAAGACCAGCGGCAAGGAACGGAATAGCCGCCGGGGAAATGCCAGCACCAATATTAGCAACACCAGCCGCACCAGTACGCAAGGTCTGACCCTTAACCGCACTAGTATTCACAACAGGCGTTCCATCAGATGTGGAAGTACGCACAGCAGAAACAACCGGCGTACCCGTATTAGTTACAGTACCACCCAGCGTACTCTCAACCACTTCACCAGTATCATTAGTAGTCACAGAACCACCATCAGTGAATCGGGTTACAGTAGTACCCGTAGAAGCGTCAGTCTTGATGGACTCAACAGGTGCGGTACTCACAACACGACCCTGCGTATCATGGCGGGTCGCGTTATCGTTAGGAATGTCAGCCTGTGCCGGGGCACGGTAAGCCGCATCCGCCTTCTTAGAAACCTCAGCCTGGATAGCCTTAGCTTCCTCTACCTTCTTCTCCTCAGTCTTAGGTGCTGGGGTGGTATCTTCGGTAGGTGCCGGGGTAGGCGAATCATCCTTCTTCTCAGTCTCAGGCGAAGGAGTAGGGTCAGGTGTAGGTGCCGGGGTAGTATCCTCGGTAGGTGCCGGAGTAGGCTCAGGCGCAGGCTCAGCCTTCTTAGTCAAAGTAATACGCGCAGTACCATGTGCCTTAAACTCACCAATGAACCAGTAATCCTTATCCGGCTCTACCGTATCAGCTGAAGCTAGACCAGTCTCAATCAGACGGGAACCCTTAGCCACCTCACCACTAGAACCAGCCGGGTTACCAAAAGTCAGACCTTCAGGAATCTGGACAGAATTACGCAAAGCATCCAGAGACACAAAAGTGTAAGGGCTAACAACATCAGAATCGTTGAAAATCACTACATCCTGATAATCAGATGACGACTCCGAAGCCTGCAAACTAGCAGTAAAACGAGTATTCACATCCGAAGAATAAACTACACCACCATCAGTCAGGTGCCAATTGATAGCAGACGAAGTGCCAGTATCAGACGTATTAGCCTCAGCACTAGTGCCAGCAGTAGCAGTATCACCAGCGGCAACAACAGCTGTAGGCGAAGGGTCAAGCTCCTCCGCAATTACGGGCGACAAAGCACCACCCGCCACAAGGCCGACTGCAACAGTAGCACCGGCACGTACAAGGGTCTTCCTGGAAGTAACCATGTAATCTCCTAAATAAACGAACAAAAAATCTTCTACGCGAAACTATAGCGCAGGGTTACATCGAAATGTAAGGAATAGAATCCGGCTGTGACTCGCGCGCCGCCACACCCTTACCATTAAGAGGCTGGAACTTAGGGCACATCTTAGCCAGCGGGCACCAAGAGCACAAGAAAGAAGGCGAGTAGGTGAACTCGCCACTCTCCGAAAGCTCATCCAACGCCTTATCAGCAACACCATAAGCGTCACGCACCCAAGAATCAAACTCGGCGGCAACCGGCGAAACATCATCACTAGTCACTAGCGGCGGCACCGGAGCAACATTAGTGGCGCTTTCCACAGCAGGGTAAAGAAGCTCAGCACGCTCAACACCCAAACCGTTCTGCTGACCAAGAATCATATACGAGTACTGTTGGAAAGCCTCAGCGAAACCAGGAGGCAAATTCCAAGAAACAGTACCGTCTTCAGCAACGGAACGTTCAGGAAGTCGAGCAACAACCTGACCCTTCAAATCACCCGTGCGCTTCTTCAACTCAAGCTCATAAGCCTTCATCTTAGAACCAGTCTTATAATCCTGAATAACAGGCATACCATCAGAACCTACAGCAACACGGTCAATAATTCCGAACGTCTCACGGGAAGCCTCACCAATACGACCTGAAATGGGGTACTCCAGCGGTGAACGGTCGCCGGGAACGTCCGCAAGCTTAACATCTGCCGGGGTTTCAATAGGCTCACCAATACGTCGGAAACTGAAACCCTTCTCGATAGTAGACTTCAGCCAGTCTACCTGTTCCTCATCATCACGGATAATGTCATACTTCTCATGGTCAAGAACAGTAGGCAAAAGCTCTAGCGCCGCCTCTACGGTACGCTCTGAAGGTTCCAGACGCATAAGCTTCTCAAACACAGCATGGAACGCGCTACCACGAACCATCTCCGGGGAATCAGTCTCAATACCAAAGTCAGCACTATAACGCTGAACCACCATACGTGCATGACACCCATACAACGCCATAACCAGAGACGGCGACAGCTTAGAACCAGATAGCTTAGCAAGCATCTCAGAATCAGAAACCTTCAGGCTATCCTCAGTAATAAACGCCTTAATATCCTCAACCGGCACGCTAGGTGCGGTAGTAGCCTCAATAGGCAACATGTCAGATTCGACACTGGCAACAGTTGAGACGCTACCCTGATTCTTCATCGCCTCCAAAGCCGCCTTGAGAGCCGCCACCGGACTATGTGTGGTCACCATAGGCAACGGCGCGCCGCGCTCCGCAGGCGTGAGGACATACCCCTGCTGTAGAGAAGGTGGCATCTGCGCCATAAGTGGCGGGCGGTTCGTAATAGCTTTCAAAGCACGGGACTTATCAGGTGACAACATTCAGAAAATCAGCCTATCTGTAAAGAATCATTAAAAATAAAGGTGGGCAAGGTCTGCATAGAAACCTTACCCACCCATTATACCAGGGGTAATGCCACCTATCCTAGTACACCTGAACTATAAACCTGAGATGCGAAAACCAGCAGATTAAACGTTGAGTGCATAATCAACGACGGCACCAAAGAAGCACGCTTATACGATAGGTAACCTGAAACAGTGCCAATCACAAAAAGGTAGACGAGCAAAGCGCCGCCGGTCACAGTGAAAGTAACACCATGCATCAAAGCAAACAGGAGAGCCTGCCCCGCAATGAGTATCCACGGGCGCACCTTAAATGCAGAGAGTCCGAACTCAAGGATGATGCCACGGAAAATCAGCTCTTCAGCAAGAGGTGACAAAATCACAATCGCAAAGAACCCAGCGATAACACCCAAATTGGCGACAGTGTACATAGTGCTAGTAGACCCAGCACCACCAGACAAAGCATTAGCACCACTCATAACAAGTAGCGCAACCACAAAAACAGCTACACCACCCGCAAGACCACGCCACCAGTTACCCCAATCACGCCAACCAGAAAGCCACATAAACCCGCGCGAATGGGTGACAGGGATAACTTGATTGAATCCGAAAGCGCCGCCGCACGCAATGAAAGCAAGCAATGCGGCAAGAACAAGCATCTCTACACCATTAGGGGTAGCAACAAAAGCCGGTACAGCCGCACCAACAAACAGCCACCCCACAAACAGTGCAAACAGGCAAATCGAAACGAAACACGAATAGGCTAGAACAACTTCAGGGCGCGACAAATGCCCACGCGAACGCCACGGCGCAATCGGGTAAAGCCACACCGGAAAATCATCAACAGGGCTTCCGATATTATCGGAGGTGTTTTTCTTAGAGGTAGTAATCATGTGTAGAATTATATCGGCAAAACCAGGTATAACCACAAAAAGGTAAACCCCACTGTACAGAGTATCACCCGAACATGTACTCTGGAAGAACACACCCAAAACACACAGTGCAAGGTGTACCCCTATAAGACACATTGGAAGGAATAGTACGTTGGCTAAGAAGCCGGTAGGTGTAACAAAAGTAGAAGACGCAGAAGGTAAGCAGAAGGCGCTTGATGCAGTCCTTGGGCTTATCAATAAGAACTACGGTGCCGGTGCCGTACAGAAGCTTGGTGAAGCAACCGGACTAGACATTGAATCCATCAGCCTCGGTGCCCCGTCCTTGGATATGGCGCTAGGTATCGGTGGTATCCCGGCGGGTCGTGTTGTCGAGATTTATGGCCCTGAGTCGTCCGGTAAGACCACCGTGGCACTACAGGCGGTCGCATCAGTCCAGAAGTCGGGCGGAACCGCCGCGTTTATCGACGCTGAGCACGCCCTAGACCCCGTGTATGCCGCTAACCTTGGTGTGGATATTGACTCGCTTCTAGTGTCCCAGCCTGATACGGGTGAGCAGGCGCTAGAAATCATGGACATGCTGGTTGGTTCCGGTGCGGTGGATATTGTGGTTGTGGACTCGGTAGCCGCCCTAGTGCCCCGCGCTGAAATTGAGGGTGACATGGGCGACTCGCATGTTGGTCTACAGGCACGTATGATGAGCCAGGCGCTACGTAAGATTACCGGTCGCCTCTCCGCAACAGGTACTACCGCAATTTTCATTAACCAGCTTCGAGAGAAGATTGGCGTATTCTTCGGTAACCCTGAAACCACTACCGGCGGTAAGGCGCTGAAGTTCTACGCATCGGTACGTATCGACATTCGCCGTGTAACCACGCTCAAGGATAAGGCGGGCAACCCTACAGGTAACCGTACTCGCGCAAAGATTGTGAAGAACAAGGTGGCACCGCCGTTCAAAATGGCGGAATTTGAAATCACCTACGGTAAGGGTGTAGATACCACCGGCAACATCTTGTCTATGGCTATCGAGAAGGACATCGTTAAGCGCTCTGGTGCTTGGTACTCCTACCCGCCGGGCAACCGCGAGAAGGAAACCCCTAACAAGATGTTCATTCAGGGCGAAGAGAACTGCAAGGAATGGTTCAAAGACCCCGCTAACTACGAGGCTATCCTAGAGATTGGCAACAAGGTAGCGGCAACCTACATGCCAGACCATAAGTATGTTTCATACGCCGCCGAGTTCGACGACCCTGTTATCGACTACGACCCGGAAACCTACCACGACCCCAACGCTGTAGGCGGTCTAGTAGACACCGAAACAGGGGAAGTGGACGACGACTTCCTCAGTGGGCTAGAATGATGTAAGTGACCCACAAAATATGGGGTGGGATACCAAGAAAGGTGCCCCACCCCATTCAACCCACAAGGAACGAAGGAAACAGCCACATGCCCGGCAGTATCGAGCAGATTGAAGTACTAACCCAAAAAATGCGCAACCGCCTAACACGGTACCCCACCACAACGGCGGTCATCCGCAAGAACCTGGAAGAGCAAGAGCTACCCGGGGAAGAGCTGGAAGTAATCATCAGCACCCTAACCAGCGAAGGGTTCCTAAACGACGCGAACTACGCTACCGAATACGTCTACAGTATGCGCCGCAAAGGAAAGTCACCTGAAATCATCAGGCAGGAACTAGCCCTTAAAGGTGTAGACGAAGATACCATCACGGAAGCCTTGCAGGAATCCGAAAATGATAACCATGTAGAGGTTGAGCGTCTAGCTGAAGAACTTCTCACTAAAGAGCTTGCAAAGACACCACTGGAATGGGGAAGTACGGATAAGGCGCTACGCCGAACCTACGGTAAGCTTCAGCGGCTAGGATACGACCACGAGACGGCAGAACCGGCTATCACTAAAGCACTAGACAGTCTGCTCGACAAGATGCCACCCAAGCTGTAACCATGCGCAAAAAGCGGGGCTAAGCACCTAACATTCAGATAGGTACCTAGCCCCGCTTGAACTATCCCCAAAAGGTAATCAAATCGAGTTAAATCATAGTGCGTCCACGGCTACCGTGCTCACTAATAACTTCCATATCTTCACCCCAAGTGGACATGACAGTATCATCCGCATCTTCATCAGCCTTCTGACCGAAGGTCAAAGTACGGCGGTTACCGTTCTCATCCAGCTCGTCAGTGTAGACGGTGGTCTGACCATCCTCAGTCTCAATGTCGATAAGCTCTTCCTCAAGACCAGCAAGGACGGGGTTAGCGGCGCGCCACTCATCAATGTACTCAGGTGCGGCATAGAAGCCCTGGAAGTCCACAATAGAACCATTCAGGTAAGCCTTACCTCGACCCTTAATGTGAGCAGGAATGAGGGTACCCTCACCAGACTCAAGAGTCATACCAGATGCGGCGGCGGTGAGCCTACCAGCGGCAATACGGCACATAAAGTTAGAACGAATCTCACCAGAAATAATCTTAGCGTCAGGCCTCTGCATAGCCAACACAAGGTGAACACCCGCCGCACGACCAAGACGCGCAATAGAACCAATCAGAGTAAGCGCCTCACCCTTCAAAAGGCCATCCGCTTTACCCTCATCAGTCTTCACACCAGACGGTGAAAGAAGCTCAGCCGCCTCATCGACCATCACCATAAGACGCTGATAAGAACCCTCATCAGGTTCCGGCAAGTCCTTATAGTTATTGACCTGCTCATCCTCCATCAGAGAATACCTCTGCATCATAGTCTGCTGAGCAAACCTGAGAACGGTCAGAGCATCCTCAAGAGTGGTAGCAATACCAAGAACCACAGGAAGATAAGGTCGGTAGACAGAAAGCTCAACTTTTTTCAAGTCCACGCCAATGAAACGCCAATGCTTCGGGCGCATAATAGCCTGGAAAACAAAGTTGCGCTGTAGCACACTATTGTGCGTAGGAATAGACACACCATCACAGCCGCCTGAACGGTACATCCTCGTGCGGCCACCCACAACAAAGCAACGCGACTTAACCGGGGTAGTGCATTGAATATCCTTAACTTTAACGGGCAAAATCACTCCAAAACAAAACTAGAACAGGCACGGAAATAGCGTCCCGCCAATAGAACCCAAAATGTTCAAGCCCGGCGAGACGCTAAATCACATATTCAAAAAACTAATCAACTAGAGAACTGACCAACTCAGCCTGTTCAGAAAGCTCAGGGAACGTAATATCAAGTACCGCCTGAACATCAATACGGTAACCCTTCAAGCCAAGGCCACTCTCCAAGAAACGCTTCTCACGAGATACGACACCCTGACCGAAAGCACGTAGAGCCTTCGCATACATGTCTGCCTGCTGACGGCCACCAAGGGAAGCCGCGCGAGTGGGTGGAACCTTAAACGGCTCTTCCTCATACTCACCAAGAGCACCCAAAGTGTACAGGTAATGCTTATAGTTGGTGCCACCCGCATTATCGGCGGCCTTCTTGACACTCTCATCAAGACCCGTAATGAACCAAGCTTCATCCTGAATGTTGTTCTCACGCAGAATGTCCTGAAGCCTCAAAACAGCCTGCTTCATTCGGGCAAGCTCATAGGCGGACTGTAGCGACTCCATTAGATACTCGACGGAAACCATGTCCGCTGACTTGACTTCAAAAGCGTGGCCAACCTTATCCCACTCAACGTTGAGGAACGCGGTAGGAATCTTGTCAATCGCCAAAACAAGCGGGTCATTCGGGCGTTCCTGCATCAGCCTACGCCAGTTGTTGTAGGCGGTCATCTGCAAGAAAGCCTCGGGTGCACCATCAGTAACGGCAGGGATGTTTTCCTTCAACCACTCCTGGACGGCACCATAGTTCTGCGGGTCGCGGATAGGGGTATGTAGACTCAAAATGTCTCCTAATAAGAGGTAGAATGTAAGATTTTTAAAGTGTTAGATAAGACATAGCGGCAGATACTATAAACGCTTGGTGCTACCACACATGCGTAAAGAAGTCAAAAAGAGTGTGGCACCCACAAAGGCGTAGGTGCCACACTCCAATAATTCTAAATAAAGCCCTTCAGTGCATCGCCAAAGAACTCCGCCTGACGGTCACGAACCTTCACAGGGGTTCGAGCAACAAGGGTTACTAGGCCAACGTCAATATACCCTTTACGGTCATCGGGAATGTCGTCATAGAACTCATCAAGTAGTTCAATGAACTTATCGTTATCCGTGGGCTTGAATGGTGCCTTATACCATTCGTCATAACGAAGGAACTTCAGTACCCCTGGTATCTTCTCTGGCTGTGTCGGGTCAAGCTTGTGTTCTGGGTTGTCAATATCTCGCGGGTGAATATTGATGATGCCACGAACAAACACTCGACCGCCGCCACCAAGATAGCTACGCCAAAGATGCAAAGCCTGCTTCATGCGAACATACCTGGGGCGGGCACTATTAGCGTGGATGATAGCAAAGTTCAGCTTCTTCTTAGCACGCGGAACCCTAAACTGGTAGTTCGCACGCGGGTCGTCCAAATCCTTACCCGAAGCCCACATCTTAGAGTCAATAATCCAGACGTTAGACCCAATCACCACAACATGGTCAGTATCCGGGGAATCGACAAGACCTGTATCTTCATCAGGGCCATTAAGTACGAGCTTTTCCTCTTTCAGGTCTTGCTCATCTTCACCGTAATGCGCCTCTACCTCAATGGCTGTATCCATGTAGTCGCCCTCTTTACGGGGAATAGACACAGAGTGGCAGATAACAACATCGGGTTTATCGTCAGCCCACTTAGCCAAAGCCTTAGCGGTCAGCTCTTCACCCTTCAAGCCAGCCTTAACGTTCTCACGCTGACGCGGCGTGTTCTTCCAGTCCTTCGGGGGGAACTCGATAGCGTTCTGCAAACTTGCACCTGGCACACCGAAAGTTCGGGAAACAGCACGACCGCCCGGCTTATCCCATTCGTCAGCTGGGGGTGGTTCCTTGATGTGCTCAATCACCTTAGATACACGTTCACGGGCACGCTTAGCGCGTGTCGCCCCAATGTGGTCAAAGTAACCCTCTGTGGGCATCAGCAAATCAGCGTACTGTTCCGGGTTTTCACTGGGTATGCGTTCAGGCTCATCATGGCGTTTGCCAGCCTGCATTGCCGCAAACGCTTCAGCAAACGATAGCTCTTTAGGCATCGGTGTTATACTTCCTCACTATGTAGTGTAGCGTCCGTGAAAGTGACACTACCTAGACCATCTGTATTAGAATCACATGTGAGGGGTGCTTTACCTTCCTCACCTGCTGGGACATCATCAATCGCGAATGTGCATGTTCCAAAATCCTTGGAGCCAGACCACGGCATAGAGTACGCTTCGCTACCTGTCATATGGACGGAGCCAACGATAGAGTATGCGTTAATATCGCCGTCGTTCTTGACTACCGCATAGTATTTGCCATCTTCACGTTTAATACCGTCTAGGGTGACGTGTCCACCATCAACAATTTCAGCTTTGGTAGTTCCTGTAGCTTCAAAAAGCTTATTGCCAACAATCTGTTGGTTGATGATGCCGCCAACAGCGAATAGTAGGATAGCGATAGCTACACCGGCGGCACCACGTCCGCTAGGCGTTCCAGGGATTACGCCCTTGAAGAGCCTTCCAAGAATAGGAATCTTGACGAACTTAGACAAGAATCCAGCAATACCATCAAGGACATTCAGTGCAATTTCCTTGAAATTGAACTTAGATTCTTTAGCGCCCTCTACAGATTCATCAATACCTACCTGTTCGTGGCTCTGTGGCTCTTCAGGGGCACTTTCTCCATCTTCCCCTTCATCCACCCATTCCTCATCCTCAAAGTCCTCAGAGGTGCCTCCAGGGTCTTCTGAGTCGGCATGTAGCCTCTCCCACCATTCATAGTCTTCATCATCTAGTGAAAGCGCATCAATTTTAGGTAGTGAAAGTAGGAAGTCCTCAGCCCACGACTGATAGTTACCCTCTTCATCTGCAATAATGAGGGTGCCCTCCTCATCACGAGGCACGTCTTCTACATCGGGAACTTCGTACTCTTCTTCGTAATCTTCAGCGTACTCTTCATCTTCTTCGTCATATTCCCCGTCGTCATCCCACTCTTCGTCGCCCTCTTCATACTCTTCCCCGTCTTCATCTTCATCTTCTTCATCATTAAGAAGCTCTTCATCTTCATCTTCTTCATCATTAAGAAGCTCTTCATCATCTTCTTCTTCATCGGCAGGTGAAGCTACAGTCTTAGGCTGTGGCGGCGGCTCGACGCTAAAGTATTCCTCTGCTGGATTACTAGGGCTAATAGAGTCATGTGGCTCTTCTTCGTAATAGTCATCATCATCACTATCATCGGTCAATAGAGACATGATGCTATCACCCCAGGAGTCGTCAAACTCATCAAGGCTCTTAGCGCCACCATTAGCAATGACTTCCTCTTTCAGCGCCTCAATGTCGATAGCTTCATCTTCGCCGTACTCATCCTCATACTCTTCGTATTCCTCATCGTCCCAAGACTCAGACTGCTCAACCTCTTCAAGGTCTACTTCAAGCTCATCTACAGACTCATCCACAACAGGCACGGCCACCGTAGCGTCTTCTACGGTGGTTTCACTGATAGCTTGCTTAGCTTTCTCATTGTAGGTGGGCTCACGTCGCGGAGGGGCGACAGGAACACCGTTAGCCTGCTTCAGAGACGATAGTTTGATAGCCATATGGAAATCCTGGGGTTGGGGACAAAAGAAAAGGGGTGCTTGACTCATAGCTTTTTAAGTCAAGCACCCCAAATAGTTAGCCTTGCAGAGCCGCAGGATTCAACGTAGCAAGATGGGCACGCATCCTAAGTGTTGCCTTCAACCATGCGATAGTAAAAATGTCGTTCTCATCAGAGGCGTTCCAAATGCCCTTAAACACACGCTGGAACATTTCGATAATCTCAAGGGCAACCTGCTCCGGGACACGCTTACTCATCTCGTGCAGAGCAAAGGTCTGCTTCTGCAAGTCATAGAAAGGCAACTTATCCATCGGAACCTGAGCGTTACCTAGCTTAAACGTGTAGTTAGTCATAAGAACCATCGCCTCTTCGGTACCAGCACGCAGAGCACCCGAAATGTCCTTAGCACGCTCAAGACCATCATAAAGCCCGGACAGGTTACCGTAAATAGCGTACTTCAAAAGACTAGTAGCAACACCCTCATTAGCATCATACATATTCGGGTTACGTAGATACTCTTCAAGACACTTCAAAGCACCACGAGCCGAACCCTTAGCGTTACGTGCACACCACGAAGCACCCGTAGATGTCAGCTCAACACCCTCAACACGCGCAACCTTATACAAATATTCCTCAAGAGTAGAAACAGGAATATTCTTAAAGTTATACGACTGTACACGGGTAACAATGGTTTCTTTAACCTTATTCATCTCAGTAGTACAGAATATGATAGGGACAGTCTCAAGACCCTCTTTATTCTCAAGATACGCAAGAAGCGCATCCCACGCCTGGTCAGACAACGCATGGCACTCATCAATAATGATAAACGGTGCCTTCATCATCTGCTTAATGCTTCCACTCTGAATAATTGAACGGACTTTATCAACACCGCCCGCCTCGGAAGCAACGAAGTAAGCCATACCGCCGTGCTTCTCGTTATCAAATCGGACACACGATTCGCAGACAAGGCACGGGTCAGCTGAACCTTCAGGACGGTTCTCACAGTTCAGCGCCTTAGTGAAAACCTTCACCGTACTAGACTTACCCGTGCCAGCCTTACCCTGGAAAAGGCGACCCTGCACGTGGCGACCCTCGATAATGTCACGCTTGAGCTGTGCAACGATTTCGTCCTGGCCTATGAAGTCGTCCCAGATTTTAGGCTGGTACTTGCGGTGAAATTCTGTGTATGTTCCTGACTGTTCAGCTGTCATTAAAGTTTCTTCCTAACGTAGTAGATTGTTTGATAACTAAATTGTATAAGAAAAAGAGTTGGAGGTTCCAATTTGGAACCCCCAACTCTCATATTCACAATCACAAGCATCTTAGGAAGGTTAGCTGATTGAAAGTTATCCAATCTGCTTAAACTAGTTTAGCATGTGTGGCACTAGTCTGTGCAAATTCGTAACCTACTTCTTACGCAAGTTTTTCTTAGTCCGCTTACTCAGTGCCGCCGGTTGGCGACTATACAGCTCCTCGGCACGTTGTACTAGCGGCGGCAACTTACTCTTAGTTTGATTAAGCTCACTACCTGAGATGATGCCAATATGCAGATACTTAGAAGGTGAACCATCTACACGGCGAGTCGTATCAGGAAGGCTTAGCTCAATCCTGTGCGGCTTACCATTCTTGCAGATAGCGTTCGTAGTATCCATCAGAATAGGTACAACACCGGCGGGCGTATTGGCGATAACCTGCTGGTAAAGCCAGTTTTCAATGTTCTTACCCTGGTAAGTAAGGCGACTAACACCATTCAAAGAAATCTTGCCGGTAATCTTAGACACCAACTGCATAAACAAGTTAGGCGAAGTTTCCATCACTAGAGACGAATTGAACTGCACCGGGAAAATCTTATAGGCACGCTCACCTACGATAAGTACCGACGAAGCCTTACCCTTCTTCTTCGTATATTGCGGCTTATAGAGCCAATCAGGGTGCTTATCAGCGTCAGCGTTTACAGATTCTTTGAACCTCTCAAGGGACACAAAGGCAGGCATATCTTCTTTACTGTACCGTAGCCTACTGCTGTACCTATACCACAGCAAGCTAACAGCCAGGAAGAACCCCATCTGCGCCAAACTACCATACAGGGGACTCAAAGTAGCCGCAATGGTTACCTGACCAACCAAAGTTGATACCAGCATGAATACGGGTGCCGCCGTCCAGCGGGAAGCCCCATAAACACCGAACTGTGTTGCAACCCAGTAGAGCAACAACGCAATAAGAGGTGAAATACCAGCCGTTAGGTAGAACTGACTGTAAGGGTCTGCCATGAACGCAATATCTCGCATACCAAGAGCACAATATGCTGTAACTGTAAGCATAATCGCAACCTTGATAACAAGGGCGGCTCGCATCACCAAAAGAGTAAGCACACCACCAGCGATGAACCAGACCCAAGGAAGCCACCAAGACATGCCAGGGGTATTAGCGGCGGCAACACTTAGGAAAATGGTTAGGCACAAGGCGATTATGGTTACCCACCCATAAACACCAGCTAGTAGTGGTTTAACCTGTTCAAGGAGGAAACCGCTCAGGTTACGCATCTTCTCACGGAAAGTAGTACGAACCTTCACAGTCTCTTCAATGTCAGTGGTTACTTCGTCATCAGCATTACTTGTCGGGGTCATTCTCTACCCACTTCACCATATTAGGTGTCATGCGACCCTCAAGTAGGATGGAAAGGTTCGGGGGCGTGAAGTTCTCACCCTTCATAATCTTGCCGTCCTCACGGTAGATGGGCTTACCGTCCGCGCCGAGCTTCGACATATTCGAGGCGTGAATCTCACGCATCACAGCGTCTACAGGGATACCAAGAGCAATCATAGTACCAATATTGATATAGTTCATGTCACCCAGCGAGTCGATAACCTCTACAGGGTTAATCCGCATACTAGAAGTAGTGTGAGAGTCTGCAATTGAATTTACTGTAGTCAGGATAAGTGACTTAATATCTTCACCGTATAGGGCACCAGCAAACTCTGCGAACTCTTCACCGATAAGCTTGAACCTCAAAGCAAGTAGCGCCTTAACAACTGAAGTGTTCATGTGTATAATATTCACGGCTTTGCCGTTCTTGGGTACCGCACGGTTAGGGTGCCCGAAAGCATCATGAAACTGCCTAAGCGCGCGAGACTCGAAGCCTTCACCAGGCCAGTACTTGACGGGAAGCGTCGGAGGGGCGGGTACGTTCGTCATGGGTAGTGTTTCCGTTCTATAGAGAGGTTGATTAAGACTTGAAATGCTTCTCATCACCAGGGCGAAGCTTGGAACACCGTTCACACAGGGAAGCATAAGCGAACACGGACGTGCCCCAGTCATGCACCCCAATAGAGCACAGCATCTTACCAAGCTTACTAACTTTAGGTGTCGCGTTACTCAACGTTTATTGCCTTCCTACTAAATCCACAGGGCGTTACCGTAAAGCTTCTTCAGAAGCTCACGCGGCTCACAATCCCAACGGGTAGAGTCAGTGAAAATAAGGTTATTCGCGCCGGTTTCCTGAACCAGAGAGAACGTCTCAGGAATAATAATATCACCAACAGGAACCTGCACGCTACGGTTATAAGCGTGCCAGTGACCATGCACGAGAAGCGTAGGCTCAGCCGCAACAACAGCCTCAGCCAGACGCTCACGGCTCTTATCGCAATCAGCAACAATAGATGCAGGAACCTTACTAGCCTTCTTATTGGCAATCTCCGCAGGATACCAGGCACCCATAGGCGCGTCATGAGTAATCATAATATCGACATTACCACCAAGGCGCTGTACACCCTGCTTCACGGCTTCAACATCGGCGGCAGTCACAAACTCACTCTTGTTCCAGTCGCCACGCATCTGCTGATACTCACGGTCAATACTTCCAGCGCCACCACAAGCAAGCACAGAAACGCCACGCTTACCACCCTCGGTGCCAATGCGGATAGTCGCACCACGGGTTGCCCAGAAAATACGGGGCGTAATAGCAACAATGCCGTCTTCGTTAGCGCGACCCTTCAGGACATCCAGACCATCACGAGTGAGGATAGTAGTATCCAGATACTTAGTGCTAGGGATAGGGGCATACTGCTCATGATTACCGTCAATAAAGATGACAATATAATCGTGAACCTGAGCATGTGCCGTAATCCGCTTCACATATGATGAATACAGCTCATCATTCGGGAAATACCCGAAGTCACCAACCTGTAGAACCACGTCAGCGTTCTTGCGTGCAATATTGTTTAGAATCTTGTCGATAGCGTAAATGTTCAGGTGCCAGTCACCTGCAATGGCGATACGGGTAGCCTTGGAAATATGTTCGTAGAACTGAACCATTGCCTTTTATCCTTCCTGTAGGAATTACTTAGTGGTTGAAAACCCCCTCGGTAGTTAGTCGCCTAACTTACTAAGGGGGCGTAGGTGCCTTCAATTATATATTGAAGTGCTCTATAAAATCAAATTATATCAGGCAGATAGGTTACTCTCGAAGACCTTCTCAATGCCGCGCCGCAAATACTCAGCACCCTGGCTGTACGCGATACGCCTCATATCCTCGTCTGTAACACTATTCAAAGTCTGCGACTTATCAGCCCATGCGTGGTAAGACTCTTCCAACCCGGCAGGTTTCAAGATAGCCTCAGAAACAGATAGCGTATCTTCACCCGAAGACACAGGCTTCAGCTTAGGTGCCTGCGGGGTCAGACTATACGACAATGCATGACTAGCCGCATGGGTAATAACGCTCTGGTCACGTGATGCAAATACGGCGGGTTCGGCACCAATAACCTTTTGCCTGAGAATAGGGGCTGTCTCAGGGTCGTAGTCGATACTCTCGGCGGGTAGGTTGGAGAGAATAGCTTCAGTGAGTGCCACAGAATCTAGACCACTAGCCTCGATGGGCGGCAAGTCTTCTTGAGGCCTCTGCCATACAGAGCGAACCTCACGCTTAACACCCGCAACAACACCGTTCTTCATGGAGAACTTCCACAGAGTATACCCACGCCCCATGTTGCCCTCAGCATCAGAGAAGCCACGGCGAATAAGGCTACCGTTATAAAAGATACCCTGCTTAGGGTCACCCACATACCCACGTTCATGAATATGCCCAAGCATCATGGCATCCCAGCCAGCGTTCAAGAACGAATCGGGAATAACCACCTCACGAACAGTGTCGTGAACCTTGATACGTTCCTTCAAGAGCGGGTCAATCAGTGAACCGTGGGTAGTGAGAATATTGACAACACCTGGAAGCGGGTTCACCTCACTCATGACTTCAACATTCTCGGTGTACATGTGGTGGGACACCATATGTAGCGCAATGTCATCTGTCAAGTGGTACAGCTTATACGGCTGTGAGTGGGAATAAATACCGGCATCCGGGCGGTGCAACAGCTCAGTGAAAGCAATATCGCCACGAATATCGTTCGTGTCATGATTACCCGTAATATTGTGCACCGGGATACCCGCCTCAGCTAGGCGAAGTAGCCCCTCCTGCATATGCCTCAAAGCACGTACTGAGGGGTTAGGCTCATGCCCAATATCGCCTGCAATAACCACAGCATCTACACCATCGTTAATGACACCATCAATAACAGCATCCCACGCCTTGTAACCGTCAAGCTCACGCAACGGAATAGGTGAACCATCTAGAGGGTCGATACCCGTCTGATGGACAGAAGCCCTATCCCGGTACCCTAGATGCAAATCCGATAGATGGGCAACAACATATTCTGTGGTGCCTGTTTCTTCCATACCCAAAGTGGGAACCTTTCTTCTAAAGATTAATGAGCTTTCCGTGACCGTCAAGCATATCTACCATAAGGGAAACCATAAGCTCAGCGTCACCCGTAGCCTTAATTTCCTGCAAACGCTGATTAAAAGAAGCCTCAAGCTCAGTGCCAGCATACAAAGGTGTAAACCTCGTAACAACAGACCAAGCCTTACGCAAAGTATCACGCGAAAGCCCTGCTAGGTTCTGCTGAGCACCCGGAGCCGCAACCTCGGTGGTGGTCTTACCGTCTGACGGCATGACACGCTCAGGAACAGCTGAAAGCTCAACCTGATTACGTACACCCAGCATCACAAAGGCGCGGTAAGCTTCCTCATAGTTACTGACACTCTCACGGAACACCTTAGTGTCGTCTCCAGCCCAAGACCTAATCGCCCGCATAATCTCAACAGACTCAGCATCCACCTTCCAAGAAGTGTCATTAGAGCCAAGAATGTACGCGGTATCCAGCTTACGGACACGAGACAACGCAACATAACCCAAGCCCTCCACGAAAGCGGACGACAAGTCGAGAACAGCACCATCATAGGTCTGCCCCTGCGACTTATGGGTTGTGACCGCATATCCAGCCTTCAAAGGGAACAAACGTGCTGACGCGAAAGGCTGACTATCCCACATCTTCTCAGTAATCTGTACAGGGCGTTCAAGGATAGTAGAGACGTAAGGAATCATAAACTCTTCACCCTGAAACTCTACAATCGGGTAAACCTTCTCACCCTCTGGAATGTCGTCAGAAGAGCGGTAAATCTTATCCACTGAACGGTCATCACTTTCAGGGCGGGCAAAGCCACGAACATAGCCCATAGTGCCGTTAGAAATCTTGACACTACCCTCAGCTGAGTTCTTGCCATAAATAAACCAGCCTTCGGTGGGCATGTCAGCAACCACCTTCGCATCAACCTTTAGGGCGGTCTGCATCTCAGAACGCGAACGTAGAGCCTTCCACTGTGCCGCCTGCGTAGGGGTCAAAGACTCTACCGGAGCCAAAGAGCTGGCGGAGCTAGTGAACTTAACCGCCTTACCGGGTAGCTCCTTGATACGCACAGCGTTATGCTCTTCAACCTCACGGTTACGGGCATAAATGCGGATAGTAGGCTCACCATCTGTAGACTTATCCATCTCATTAGCACGTTCCTTAGTGATAGTGCGAGATGCCAGCGCGTTAAAGTCTTCAGTAGTCAAAGAGTTATTTGACATGTTGTTGATAATGCGAGCAAGAACCGGGTCAGTCGCACGGTGAGCCGTGGTTAGGTAGCAGTAACGGAAATCAGCAGACTTCCAGGCGGGAGTACCAAACGGGAAACCCTCATAATGCTCCTGCGTACCGAAATCACGGTCAGGTACAGCCTTGAGCTGATTAAAGTCACCAGCGGCAATAATCTGCACGCCACCATAAGGTAGGCTGTTGCCACGAACCGTGCGCAGGCGTTCCTCTAGTTCCTGCCACAGCTGACCATATACCATCGACACCTCATCAATAATGAGTACGTCAATTTCCTTCAGTCGCTTAGCCTTATGGAACAGGTAAGAGACATGACCGATCACGTCGTCCACATGCTTACGCTTATCAATACCAAAGAGACTGTGAACAGTACAGCCACCAATATTTTCTGCCGCCGCACCAGTGGGAGCAGTCACCTCATACTGGACACCGTGCATATCAAACAGGCGGCACGCCAAATGAACAACGGAGCTTTTACCTGTACCAGGGCCACCAGTCATGAAGATATTCTCACCCGCAAGGATACGGACAAGTGCCTCAAACTGGCTCGTGTAATCGGCGCTATTAGCCGCCTCAAGAGCTGAACTGTGACCAAGATACATGTCACCACCAACACCGTCGCCGTTCTCGCCCGCAAGACGTGAAAGGGCTGTAGCGGGTGACATGGTACTAATTTCCGCAAGTAGCGGCGCGTTATCCTTCGGTTCTACAACGTCTGACATTCAGGTTTCCTTCTAAAGATACTGAAGCCGTCAAGGTTAATAAACCCTGGCGGCAAATTGTGGTTAAGTGTGCGCTAGTTTCAAAACAAGCAGTTTCAGAGAGTCCATACTGTAGTCACGTTCAGGGTTCTGTAGATAATTGCCCAGTATGGACTCAATAGCAATTATACGTGATAGCCCCGCCTTTTGTACAGTCTTCAAGAGTGGCTTAGCTACGAAGGCGTTGCAACCCATTTCTTTAGCCAATTTTTGTGCACTATACTCGGGGTGCTCAGACAAAATAAGCGCCGCGTGCATTGCTTCACGCGCCCTGGACTTCAGAACGGTAAGCGGTAGGGCAAAACCACCACTGGAACGTTCAATAACTCGAAGAAGCAGAGGAATGTTCCTGTCAATGATAGCATCAAATAGTACCCAAGGTGCACGTTCACCAGGTGACATAGGCAAGTAGGGTTGAACCTGTTCCATGCTAAGAAGCCTAATGTCTCGCTTACTCATGGGGATTACATGCTCTAGCAGGGGTACCAGGTGCCCTAGCTCCTCACCAGCGTACTCTGAAACCTTAGACACAATAGAAGGCGAGAAGCCCTCTTTCTCTAGAATTGTCCTGAACCTATCTTTACCGGTTTCAGGCTTGACTATTTCGCAACCCATCCGCTTGAGTCGGTTCAGGATATTGCTAACCATCTTAGGTGTTGATGAAGTCGTGATGATTAGACCACCCCAAGGCTCACCTGAAACCTTCTTGAGTGAACGGGCAACCGACTCAAACTCTTCTTTTGAATCGCAATTCAACACATACAGGTGAGTGCCACCAAACAGGTCACAACCAGTAGCTTCACCTAGATTACTGACGACCGTAGGGGAACCAGCATTGTACTTCATGCCATGCTTGCGGGTTAGGTAGTTCCTGAAACTTGCATGTGGTTCAACAATGACCGTTACACGCTCGAAAGGGTCACGCTTAACAGCCGCAACCTTCACCTTATGGGGTTTGATGCCTGTCAAGGTTGCACCACCTGCGGCGACTTATCGTGTGCCTTCACCGAAGATACGGGAACAATGTAGCTTGCAGGCTCGGGGGCTTCGACCATGCACATAGTACTCCATGAATCAAGAGAGTTCTCATGATTATCGCCCATCAGGAACACCTCACCAGCCGCTAGGGTGTAAGAGTAGTTACTTTCGGTCTTGCAGGTGGTATTGATGTCTGTTTTCTGTTCACCATTGACGTAAAGGGCACCAGCAATAACAGATACGGTATCACCTTCAGTAGCTACTACCCTCTTAATCATTACACCGTGGGCATCAGTACCGTACTGCCAATCCTGCGGGATAGTAGCAACAACAATTTCATTCTTAGCAACAGAGGCGGTCGCGCCGTTAGCGAAATGGAGAATCTGCCCATCAGTATAGGTGGGGGTCATGGAGTTGCCGGTCACCTGATAGTTAGTGTTCATGACAGACACGGAGGACGCAAGCTTCTCGAAAGTAAAGCCGTTATTGTAGGCGAAATAGCCACCCCAGGTAATTGATGCGCACACGGCGGCGGCAATACCACCAATAACCCATTTACGCTTATTACTAACAGGTAGGACGTTATCAGGCTCTTCAACCTCAATACCGGGTTCAGTAGATGCGGTAGAGCCTTCTCGCATTTGGGATAGTAGCTCACTAGGGGTTTCAGTCTGAGTGTTCTGGTTCTCGTTATCCATTAGGTGTTTCCTTGCTTGTGTACATTGCGGGTAATTAGGGCTTCTTGGTAGCTTGGCGTGCAGACTCGTTGAGTGTTGAACGTGCCTGAATTGCCGAATAGTCAGTAGTACGCAGAATATCACGCTCAATAGTGCTGACAGTATTCAGTCCGCGCCCAATTTCCGTTGCAATATTCAAATCTGCCTTAGCCGCATTTAGCCCAATCTCAGCTGTAATGAGGTCAATCTTAGTGGAATCAGCTTCAAGTTCCGCCAGGTCTTTAATCTCATTCTCTGTGAGCTTCTTACCTTCCCTGAAGGTGCGGTTACGAATTTCAACACGGGCGGTAGCTAGGGCACGCTCATGTGCATAACGTGCCGCCAGGTAGTAGCGTTGCGCTTCGTATTGTCGAGTAATTGCCACTGGGGTATCAATCATTGCCTTCACGATACTTTCCGCTAGGACTCGAAGGTTCGTCAGGTCACGTTCATCTAGGATAGATTCTAGCTCTTCGACACTAAACTGAAGGTCACCAATACCTTTATTATCAAGTGAATTAACAATCTCTTCAGCTGTAGGTACGGCACCATACTCGGTGCCATACCCAGGGCGACGCTTGCCGTAGTGTGTAGCTTTTGCTTGTTCGTTTCCTGCTGGTACCATACGGTTCCCCTTTCATTAAGTGCAACATTTTGATTGTATGCTAAAATTGGATATGAACTCATAACATTATATAACGCCTAAGAGGAAGAAGTGTAATGCCTACCGAAAACACAAATAGCAATAAGAAAAAAATGTCACGACGTGAGCTATTCATGTATTCAGGAATCGTTGCCGGTGCAAGTCTAGCAACCGGCGGCGCAACCTACTATTTCACTGACCAGCAGAGCAAATCAAGTGGTGAACAGTTCAACGCACCCAACGAAACCACTATTGCCAAAATTCAAGAAGAAAACGCGGCTAAAGCAACAAGCACACCCAGCCCTGCAACCCCCACCAAGGAAGCTACACAGGAACCGGAAATCTCTACCACAATGACACCCACCCCGGAACCTGAAGGCGTAGAGAATCTACCCGAAGACACAACCCCCAGCATTGGTGAACAGCCCAAAAACATTGACTGGAACACCATTAACCCCATGACCCTACGCATCCCAGACGTAGGCTTCAACGCAGGGCTAACCTACACAGGCGACACCTACAATGCACAGACCGGATACTCAGAAATCAACGTCCCCGTAACCTACCGAATCGGCGTATATACAGACTCAGCACCCCTAACCAGTGCAACAGGCACTACCCTGCTTGTTGGTCACGTCAATTGGAGTAACGGTGCCGCCGCACCCATGAGCGCTATCACCGCCTGCAAGGTAGGTAACACTGTCTACACCACAGACCATAACGGAACACTTACCGAATGGGTTGTTACCGGCATTGAACCAAAAATCCCGCAATCTGACCTGAGTAAGCGCTGGAACGTAACAGCAAAGACAGGCAAGCGGCAACTCCTCATGGCAACATGCCGTGGCACCTACCAGAACGGACGCTGGACATACCACGACAACTTTGTAGTAATTGCAGAACCGAAAAACAAATAAACTTACCGCTTAGGCGCAACTAGGGCGGGCACACTTGGAATGAAACATCAAGTGTGCCCGCCCTATCTTTCTTACCTCTTGACCCAACAATAGTTAGGTAAAACACCCCTCTGCAACCTTGCGCAAGGGTGCCACGAAATGCGGCATAGAAACCATAGCACGATACTAACAGATGATACTACCATCAGCGCTAATGACCGTTGGTACATTAGGGGTATAGACCGGCTGGGCGTTCTGCTTATGTACAGCTTGCACGTAAGAGCCGTACCCCCTCTGATAGTCACCTAGTTTAACGAGCGTCTTACGAGGCCCCTCAATTGCATAGAAAGACTGCCCCTTCAGAGTGATACTAGTACCCCAACGGTGGTAGCGCATCTTCTCTGCATAAAACATGGGGTGAAGGTACGTACTGGAAACCTCATGCCCCGTCAAATCACGCATAGAGATAGAACCATGAATCTGTGGGAAAGGGCAAATCTCAGGTGTACTCATCCACGAAGAATACACCTCAGCAATAGGGTGACCCATAATAGGGTTAGCGGCGTAGTTAATGCCGTCACCAAGCCTATAACATTGCCCCTGATACAGTGTGCCCAGATACTTGATATTTAGTGCGTAGGCGGCTTCACGGGCTGTCTGAGGCCTGCCAAGATTAACCCACTCGCCGTGGCTAAGCCCAGCGTGGGTCACTAGGCGACCATCAACCTCAACTGCAACATAATACCTGAAAGCCGCCTTACTCACCTTCTCATCAGTAAGCCACCCCTCACGAACATAGTTCACGCCATTAGGCGCGTCTTTCATGTAATTGTCAGCGGCTTCTTTCGGTAGGTTTAGGTATGCCACCTCGTTAGCACCAATAATATTGACGAACGGCATCACCGAATTTTGCGTATTCTCACGTATCTTATCCAACAAAGCAAAGTTCGCGCTAGTTGGGGCAATATTGACTGGCTCATCATCAGCATTAAAGCCGTACTCCTGGAAAGGCGCTAGACGGAGCATGTTACCCAACGTAATCGTAGTATCCATACGCGGCATAAGCTTTAGGAACCTGTTCTTGTAGACATCAACCTGACCGTGCAAGCCAGGAATAAATAGCTTACGGTCAAATGAATCATTAGCCCACGGAACATTTACAGGCTCATCCAGGAACTCTGAATCACCCAAGAAGTACGCTTCATCCGGTGTGACTACGTTATCGCCGCTAGGCGACTCTTCAGGTGGTAGCTTAGGAATCGGGAACCCTAGCTTAGCTTTCTTGCGCCTATCACCTGACGGGTAAAAGAACCTTGGCTTAGCCCATTCAGGAATCCTAGACTCGTCAATAATATCCCACCTCAGCACCGGCGGCTTCCCGCTTGGAATCGTAGTGAAGCAGTCAATCTCATCTTCCGTATACAATCCCTTTTTGTAGATGCTGGCAACGATTTTAAACATACGGTCTGACAGAACATCAAGCCCAAGCTCAGCACCCTTCAAGAAGATAGCATGAGTGGGCGGTAGTGGGTACTGGCCTTTAGGGGGTGGGATAAGGTCACCCTCAGCAACACTGATAGGTGCTGGAAGCGTATTCTTCTTACGTGCCTCTTCACTCTCACGAAGCTTCTCTGAATATGTGCGCTTATCCGCCCTCTTGTGGATAGATGCACGAATCTCCTCTAGGGGGTTATTCAAATCATCAACTGTGGGGTGGTGTACTTCAGATGGAACCATGAACAAATATCCTTTACAGTCTTCAAAATTGACAAATACGCGGCACGACCCGAAAGTATCGTACCGCGTATGCTTCACAACTAGTAACTAGTGAGTCAAATCTTCAATATTCTTAGCCTGGTGCTTCAACCCATCCGGCGTACCGTCATCCACTACTAGAATGTCGAAGACGTTACCGGCAACGTCAGGTACACCCAGCTCCATGTCATCAGTAGAAGACACATGAACAGAAATGCCATTCCGGGAATGGATAACACTAACTTCCTCGGGGAAACGCACATTAGAGACAATGACCTTCTTACCCTCTTGAAGTAGAAGCCAGATACGGTAATCCAACATGCCACACCAAGCCGTCTCATCAATAAGACCACGAATCACATCAACATCTAGGCGTTCCATAAAATCACGCACATACGAGTTCTTATAGGCGTTATCCCAAGAGCTATCAAAGTCCTCAACGAACGCGGACGCAAAAGGCTTCAACGACCCATCACCAAGAACAATATAAGGGTTCAAAACCAGGACGGCATCATACAGCCCGTCGTTCGCATCAAGGGCAACCCAATCATCACCAAAAGCATCCACAAGCTTAGCGACATGCTCAGGGTCGCCACCAACACCAATAAGGGGCGCGTTTGTGGGCTCCCCAAGGGCGGTAGAAGAGTCGGTAGATACGGTGCCACTCTCATACTGAGAAGCCGCCAAATAATCAAGCGTGGACTTATAGAAATCCAGAACATAATCCAAAGCGCCACTAGGCTTCAAATCACCCGCCGGAGGCTCAACCTTAAACGGCGCACCACCAGGCATAGTCTTCAGCACACTATCAAAAGTGGACATGTCAATAACACGTTCACCCACAAGACGGCGAACATCAGGCAAAACACGCTGTAGAACATTCAGGATACGCGCCGTATCCCAACCAAGAAGGCAGAAATCAACAGCACCATAAGACTCACTCAAAGCCGTACACGAATCAACAATAGAGATACCCTCAATAACCTTACCCGTCAAAGAACTATGCACAGACGGTGCGCCTACCGGGTCAAGAGAACCACCAGTCACAGGCATAATAGCCAAACTAGAAGCAGAACTACCCGAAGTGGCACTAGGAACAAGATGGGCGACAAGAAAAATAACGGGGTTTGCGGTATTCATAAAAAAATTTCCTTCCAGATAAACAATGCAAGCTGAGTGACCACACCATTATACCATCTAGGCATAGGAAAAACCCGCCCCAGTTCATAAAACCTGGAACGGGTTCCTCTCATAAATCAGCTAATGCTACTCTTCTTCACTATCACGCTTCGACTTGCGAACCATAAAAACCGCAAATCCAGCAATAATAAGGAAACCAACAGCAACAGCACCAATAGCAAAAATGTTACCTTGCGCATCGTGACCAGTCTTAGCTTCTACACGCTTCACAGGCGACGCAGAATCATTAATAGGTGTTGAATCTGCTGAAGGCTGAGTAGTAGCCGAAGGTGAAGCACCCTTCGGAGTAGCTACAGGCGACTCAGAAGTGCTAGGGGTAGCCTTCGGTGCGGGTGACTCTTCCGTGACGCTAGGTAGCGGCTCAGGAGTCTTAGTAGACTCAGGTGTAGGAGTCACCCCAACCTTGGGTGCCTCAGTAGTAGTTGTTGCCGTAGGAGTAGGTGAAGTACTTACTGTAGGTTCAGCACTAGGTGCCGGGTTTTCACTCTTAGGCGATTCCGTAGGAGTCGGTGTTGGTGACTCACTTACTGTAGGTTCAGGGGTAGGTGTAACCACTGGGCTAGAAGCTGAAGGTGCCGGGGTAGGCTCTACAGCAGGTTCAGGGGTCGTAGACTCAGACGGAGCAGGAACCGGTGCCGGGGTTACCGGAGCGGACGGCTCAGGGGTTACCACGGGGCTAGTCGGAGTCGGCTCGGGGGTGGGCTTATCTGTAGTCGGAGTCGGGGCTGGTGTTGGGTCTACCGTAGGTTCCGGGGTTACCGCAGGTGTAGTTGCGGTAGGTTCCGGTGTAGGGGTAGGCTTATCCGTAGTTGGTGCCGGGGTAGGAGTCTCGCTTGGGGTAGGCTCTACCGTGGGTGTAGGTTCAGGTGCCGGGGTATCACTCGGAGTAGGCTCCGGGGTTGGGGTTGGTTCAGGTTCAGCTGTAACTAGCGGGTAGTGGCGAACATAATCCACCGAAATACCACCCGTAGGGTTATCCTGGACACCCCAATAAACGTTAGACACGCGAGCAGTCAAAGTCATATTCAAAGGCTGACCTTCAGGGAAAGTCAAAGCATAATTCGGGTCACTAGACTTAAACTCATCCACAAGGACACCATCACGGAAAATCTTAACACCGTCACTATTCTTCAAAATACCAACAACAACAGACTCACCAGGTGCCTTATTCTTCATCCAAACAGCCTTAGTGTGCGTAGTCTTCTTACCTGACTGAGCATCAATCGCCGCCTGGCTAAAGTGAATCACAGACTGATTCTTATCCGCCTGCTGAAACTTCTCTTTCTTACCAGCCTCACTGCGGGTACTATTATCGGTTGCGCCGAACGCCTCAAAACCGTCCACTTCGCCAAGCTGAGGGCCAGCAACATTACCGTTACCATACAAGTAACCGCCCACGTGACCGTAACCCGTGTAACTTAGCGAGTACTCCCAGTACCCATCCTCGAACGCCACCTTATTATTGGTAGTCATCTCAGCGGAATTACCCTTCTGCCCATTCGCGCCAACCTTAGTAGTCAGATGAAGCTTACCGTCCTTCACCGACACAGCATCCTTAGTGTAACGACCATACGGGTCTTGCTTAGCCTCAGAATAACCATTATAGACATTCCAGAAAGCAGTATTAACCTCAGTGCCGTTAAACTCATCAGCCCAATCAGGGCACTTAAACTCAGGCCGGAAAGTACTAGCAACACACTCAGGCTTAGGTGTACTAGGGGTAATATTCGCGGCACCTGCAACTGTTGCACCGCTCGCCATTGAAAGGGTTGCAAGAGTTGCAAGCCCGACCTTCTTCGGGGACATCTTCACCGTTAAATCAATTCCCATCTTCAATAAAAACAAAAAACAATAAGCCCAAAACGGACTTAACCAACACATAGCACATAACAAAAGGGGGTGCAAACATCAAATGTCTACACCCCCTCCAAAACAAGGAGCTAATCTAAACTAGCCGACCAACATGCTAAGAATCGTCACGCTTACGTGCGGCACGCGAAACAGCGACACCAGCACCAGCCGCAACAACCATCAGCATACCACCCAGAGCCGCCGGATTAACAGCAGGGTCAGCAGTCTCATGACCAGTCTTAGCCTCAACAAGCTTAGCAGGCTCAGACGGCTTCTCAACCACCGGCTCGGAAGGCTTAGGAGCCTCCGGGGTCGGGGTAGGCTCTACAGGCTGTTCCTTAAACTCGTTAATCAGAGTAATCTTAGCCTGCGCAGTCTGACCAGACACAGTGCTGATGACATAATCAACAGAGGGCAGGTCACCCTTGTAACCAGCGGTACGGGTGAACGTAACAGTACCGTTCTCATCTACCTTGTAAGTACCCTCCGGGAAGGAACGCTCAGTAACCGGGTTGCCCTTCTCATCAAGGAAACGGATAGTCTTAACATCCAGCGGGTCATCAGCATTATTCAGCTTACCGCCAATGTCGTTGGTAGCAATATCCTGAAGGATAGTCGGGTCATCGCTATCAATCTTGAAACCATCGTCGTTAGCCTTCGGAGCCACAAAAGTAGCCTCCGGGTTCTCTTCCACAACAGGCGGGTTACCCGGAACCTCAGAAACAACCTCAGCCTTAGCCAACGCCGGGTCAGTCACAGTCTGTGCGGAACCAACAGTACCCGCAACCTTAGTGCCGTCCCAACGCTTAAAGACGTTAGCAGTCTGAGTAGCCTTGTACTCGACCTGGACAGTCTCACCAGACTTAACCGAAACATTACCAAGCTCAATAGTCTTAGTCTCACCCGGTGCAAGAGTGAAACCAGCCGGAAGAGCAACCTTACCACCGTCAATATTCGCAACAGCCAGGTTAGACTCATTCAGAGTAACAGCAGAATCCTTGGTGTTAGTCAGCTCGACAGTAACCTTACCGGAAGCAGTGCCGTCGTTACCAACCTTCAGGTTCACCGGCTTAGTATTAGCGTCATCACCGTTAATCTTAGTGACAATACCAATTGCCGTGTTCACCGGCTGGATGTGAAGGGTTGCGGTAGACTCTGCCTGCTTACCATCAGCAGTCGAAACAGTGTAGCGGACAGTGAAGTCACCAACAATGTTCTGTGGGTGCTCAAACACAACCTTACCGTTCACAACCTTAGCGGTCACACCAGAATCACCGAAGCTGTAGGTAGTCGAACCTGCACCATCACCAAGCTTCAAAGTAGAAGCATCAATAGTGCTACCCTCAACCTTAGCGGTAGCCAGCGGGTCAAGAGTATGCGACTTCTCACTGGTCACCAGGACAGTCTTCTCAGCCGGGGCGACAGTCAGGTTCGACTGCTTAGCCCAAGTGAAAGTCGCAGTAGAAGGAACCTTGGTGGTCGCCTTACCACTATCGAAGATGTTGTAGTTCACAGTAACCGTGCCACTGAAACCCTTCTCAGGGACAGCGGTAGCAACACCCTTATCATCAATAGTGATGGTCGCCTTACCCGGAACCACAATCTTCTTACCGCCCTCGGAGATGGTTGCCCCATCAGTATTAGCGAAGACAGTCTTAGACTTGTCGAGAGTGTAAGGCTTGACCGTTGAGGAGTTCTCCATCAGGTCAGCAACCAGAGGTACACCGTATGCGCCCTGCTTCTGCTCGTTACCGTCCTTCGGTAGGGCGTAAGCCTCAGCGGAGCCATCTTCGTAGCTGTAGCCACCCCATGCGGGACTAAAGCCAGTCTGCGGGCGACCTGCAACATCGGTGCGGTAGGTGCGGCTCTCGAAGGTGAAAACAGTCTCCTTGTTGCGAATCGCCTGGGCGGTCAGCTGTACGTCACCGCAACGCTTACCCTCAGCGTCGATACCGGGGCCGTAATCCTTCACCTTCCAGTCAGGTGTAACCTCAACAACCTTACTGACATCAGGTGAAGTGGTGGAGAACCAGAAGGACATGCCGTCCCACAAAGCGGTGTACTTGAGCACCAGCTTACCAGGGGTAGACTTCTCAAAGTCAATGGTTACCAGCGGCTTAGTAACACCACGTTCCTTGAGTTCGCCACGCACCGTGTCAGTGAAGACACCAGTTGCGGCACGCGCCCAGAACTTTTCAGACACACTATCCACATCGTAAGTACCGTTAAGCCACTCATCCTGCTTCATACCATCTACAACAGTGATGTACTTACGCAAATCAGGGTTGTCCTTACCCCACTGTGCCAACTCCTTACCCTGGAGAGGATACCAGCGACCACCAATCTCCTTAGCAGGAAGAGAGGGTATCATCGCAAAATTGGGGTTCTTCTTGAGATAGTCATCTGCTTCACCCTGACCGATACGGAACTGTTGCTTCGCCGGGTCAATAACCAGCTCAATCTCATAGGTGCCACCCTTAACGACACCATTCGGCACAGTCTGACCCTTCAAGAACGCATCAGGAACACCACACTTTGCGACACCCTGACCACCGTACCAAACACCACCAGGAGCAATAAAGTTCGGCTGGGTGGCGGCGGGGTTCAGCTTAATCTGACCGCCATTGACAGTGCCAATTCCGGTCGCCTTATACTTCAGGTCGTAGGTCTTGACAACCTTCTCATCATTCAGGGGGTCAATATTTGCTGTGAAGTTCGCACTAATGTCACGCGGGTTCTCAGTAATCGCATCATTCCAGGTAATGCGAATAATACGGCTATTCGTCGGATGGTTAGACAGGGTACCAATCTTCTTGCCGCTTGCGTCAAGAACATCTACCATCTTGGTAGTGAACAGGAGGTTGCCTGCATTTTCCTTACCTTCGGAGCCAGCCGCCAAGGTAGGGATGAGCTCAATCTCGGTAGTCTGTCCAGCCTTGAGCGCACCGTCAAGGTTAGGAATGGTAAGGGTTACCTGACGGGTTACGCCACCTCGACCATTGGTGAGGGTCTGAACTTCACCCTCACCGCCGGTTACCTTCAAGCTTGAACCAGCGAGATTCTGATTAGCGATTTGCGCGGCGGCAGGTGCTTCAGCGGCAAACGCCTGAGACGAACTAATAACAGGCATCGCAAGGGAAACACCAGTCATAGTGAGAGCTACTAGGGGCTTAGAGTTACGGGGTACATTCATAATAGTTAGAAAAACTCCAATAGTTTAAAGTTTATTGATGGAAACCCTAGAAATTAGGGGATTGATTGAAGACCTTGTTTTCTTGGTCTGCGTATACTATAGCGCTGAGTAGATACTTAGAAAGCTTTATCAGCAAGGAAACGCGCCGCGTAATCATACTTCGCAAGTCGCCACGCATCCTTATCAGTGATTTCACGTAGACGTGTCACATCACGGTTATCTTCCACCTCAGCAGTCTTCACGATACGTGCTAGAGGATTACTAGATAGGCGTTCCATGTACTCGTAGTACTGTTCATCTGAACGCTCATGCGTCAGCAGGCTAACAGCCTCAACAATGCGGGGCGGAAAAATCTTCTCCAACTCACCGGGGTTTAGGTTGCTATCCTCTAGAACATCATGCAGATACGCCACAATAATCGCATCCGTATCGCCACCACTATTTGAGACTCGTTCAGCGACAGACTCTACGTGACCACCGAAGTAGTCGTTACCACCATAGTCTGACTTGCCACGGTGAATGTGTTCTGCGACATACCGTGCGGCGGAAATGAGCCACTGTAGATAATCAACATCTAGTAGGTACTTATGTCCACTACTCTCAGCTTCAAGAAGAGCCTTCGGGCCAACATTAGCGAGATAGATAATATGGTCAGTTACACGAAGCTTCCAGACCGTAGAACCATCAGAAATGGCAGGCACCACAGCGCCGCCACTCTCAAGAATCTCAGCAAAGGTCAGCTGGTCATTGTTGGTGACAGGGTACACAAAACCCATACGGTATCACTCACCTATAGTAGTATCCAATATATTAAATACAATATATCACAGCACCCCAGGAAGAAATACGGAAACACCCCCCTAAAGTACCGACATGCTTTAGTGTCGAAACCCTAGAGGGGTGTTTTAGCTAGAAATCTATGAAATTATTCTAGAGGGCGGTGTAGTAACCATCAACATGCATGATGGAAACGGAGTGAATCAAGGTGCCCTCAGACGGGTTGAGCGCAGAAATCATCTTACCGTCACCCAGGTAGATACCAACGTGACTGTAACCATTCTGGAAGACAATATCACCCGGCTTAGGGGCAGAAGTAGGCTTCAGCTCACCAACCATAGAGTAGGTGTAAGCGGTAAGCTTGATACCATGCTGGGCGTAAACCCACGACACGAAACCGGAGCAGTCCCATGCACGGAAAGTCTTACCGCCCCAAATGTAGGCACCACCAAGACCGGTTTCAGCAGTCTTTACAATACCCGCACGCTTAGCATCAAGGTTAGAGGTGTTGATGTTGGAAGTCGAGCCAGCAGTTGCAGGCGTAATCTTAACATCAAAGTTGCTAGTGTATGCGGTGTTATTTGCGGTAGTTACAGCAGGGGTGTTCGGGATAGCAGTCGGTGCGTAAGTAACCTGGCTATTGGACTGTACAGAGACAGTGGCAGGCTCTTCAGCATCAGCGGTGGCTTCCTGGCTGGCATCTGAAGTAGATTCCGGTTCCTCGTGCTGTGCAACAAGCTTCGCCTCAGCTTCAACCTTCTCTTCTTCAGCCTTCTTCTTAGCGGCTTCTTCCTCAGCCTTAGCCTTTGCCGCCTTTTCCTCTTCCGCCTTCTTCTCAGCATCAGCCTTAGCCGCAAGCTCGTCACGGGTTTCAATGATGCTGGTCATCATCTTATCTAGAGCGTTAGAGCGTGCAATCGCCTTGTCAGCGGCTTTGTTCTGTGCGTCAATAAGCTGTACCACGTCGCGGGCTTCATCAGGGAAATCAACGGGTAGAACATTCTTGAGTTGCGCCCTGTCGGTTGCACTCAACTCAATCTTCTCAGTGCTGTTCTCGTTGATAAGAGAAGCACTAGAGGTACCAGGCAGGGTGTTGGGGGCAGTAACCTGAGTCTCCAGGGGGTTAGTAGATACCTGCTCTACCGCCGCCGGGTTACTGTGGGGGTTAATTTCAGTTGCCATTGCCGCGTTACCGAGGGCAATAGAAGCGATAGTAGGAACGGCAATGAACATCTTAGAGTAGAAGTTAAGCTTGGACATAGGTATAGGAGTAATCCTTAAAAGTAGTTTTATCTGTCAGGGGTTTACGGGATTAGCTGTCAGGCTCGACATGCCAGAAACTTGCCGCTATTGCATCGAAATGCAAGAGTTTGCCTCAAGGTGCCATTGAATAAGCACCAGAATTGGGTTTCCCGCCCCTCCAATATATTTGTAAGAACAGTATCTATTGGAGGGCTCAACCTAGATACTTGGCAAAGGTAAAGCCGACTCACTGATAGAAATCAAGGTGAAGTCGGCATTAACTCTTGAACCTTACCCAGCAATCATATCACCTAATCGGGGTGGTTTGCAACCCGAAAAGAAACACGGTTACTCAAGGGTACTACCGGCTAGTGCGGTAGCAGGTTCAGAATAAAGGTGTTGGCACCATACAGGATAGCCATGTTATAGATAGCGTGCGCAACCCAAGAAGCGTAGATATTCTGAGTCTTCAAGGTGATAAGGCAAAGCATCACACCTGAAAGGAAATACAGAACCAGCATCGGCATAGTTGCTGTAATTGTGGCAAAGAAGACATTGAAGTCGCCCGCTGATGCGGAAGTCTGGAAAGCGGACATGAAAGCGCCAGCAACATGGTAACCCATGAAACCGAAAGAAGAAATAGCTACCATGAGCGCCTTAACCGAGAAGGAACTGTTACGCACAAGCGATAGTAGAGCGCCACGGAACAACATTTCTTCAGCAATAGGTGCCAGAACCACCGTGAATCCCAAAGAAGCCAGCAGGGTAGGAATGTTCATCACCTGATACGGCGGCACAAACACCTTTGAAATACCAGTATTACCTTCAAATAGGGTGACCACCACATTGAACACGAGAAGAGCAACAGCACCAATAGCACCAGCCTTCAAATAGCTAGGAATCTGCAAAGGGTTAAAAATGCCGAATAGCATTTCCTTGAGAGGCATATTCAGGCGGTTAGCAATAAAGAAGCCCGCAATGCCTGTAAGAGCCGCCATAGCCACACTATAGAGCATGGAAAGAATATGAGACGACCCAACAGGTAGGTTCCAGCTGGACACTATACCACTTACGGCATTGACAATAACGTTTCCGAGGATAAACACGCCAACAATGAAAGCGGCACCTGAGAGCAATAGAACACCCGTGGATAGACCAGAGGGCTCACTCTTGGGGGTGGCTGTGGCATTAGTGGCGGCGACATTCCCTGTAGGGGTATTAGTCGCTTCAGTGGCGGGGGTGTTTACTTCTGCGGGCATGAACTTGCGCCTTTCATGTACGGTAATTACTGTGTGTTTAATTATATATGGAAATGCCCAGGTGAGCTAAAGCAACCCATTATGCTTTAGCTCACCTGGAATCAGTCGTGCTGATTAGTCAGCAACACGCTTGTAGTAAGAGCGGGCACGTAGACCCTGAGCGATACCTAGACGGCGGGCATCTCGAATATCAGCCGCATCATTAGCACGGTAATCCTTTAGGGACATACCGTACTTGTAAGTCTCATACTCGTAATCGTCACCGAAACGGGTGTTAGTTCCGGGGCGGCGGAGCATGTCCTTAGCGGCAGTGTAAGGCAGTAGACCCTCAATGTAAATCAGGTAACCATCAGTGGTACCGAACACGAACTTAGGGTTACCAGAGTTGCCAGTCAGCAGGACACCGAAGCTATCACCGCTCACCTTCAGAAGCTCATTACGCAGAGGCTCCTTAGTGTCAGCGGTTCGGTATCGCTTAAAGTCACCCTTGTTCACATGCCAGACCAGGCCACTCATAGTGTTAATGATGGTCAGGTCACCAAACTGTGAACGGATAGCGTGCCACACTTCAGAGTTGGAACGCATATAGGTGTGCAAGATACCCATATCCTTCTCCGGGTGCTCCTCATTGGGGATAGCCAGGTTGAAGCGGCGGGAAGCGTCACGGTGACGAATATAACCCTGAATACCTGCAACATTGCGGTCAGCCTTAATGTTACCCGGCTCGAAACGCCAACCATTACCAAACTCAAAAGTATCGTTCGGGAGAGACACCGAGTCTCGCACATCGGAAGAATAGACACCCCAGTCGTGCTTATACTGATGCTCAGCAGACACGACAGGCGCGTTCTTACGCCAATGGCGGCGGAACTCCTCATCAATGAGTGCGTAAGTCGGTGCGGTAGAAGTAGGGCCAAGGTACAGGGTAATGTCCTGCTTGCCGCCCTTCTTAATGGTTCGGGTAGCACGAACGGTAGGTGCCTCAGCGCCGGTATCTACCTGCTGTTCAGTAGGCAGAAGGCGCACACCCTGGTTCGGGGCGCTCGAAATGTAGATAGGAACGAAACCGCCCTCAAAGTCACCGGCAAGAATCACGCCGTCTTCATATCCGAAGCCGTGGGTGTTATCACGCAGGGAGCTAATAGCAATGAAGAGAGTACCGTCAGTATTCGGTGCGGAGCAGATAGAGGTCACATGCTCAGCGCGGTAGGGGTTGCCCTGCGGGTCTACAATATCGCGAAGAACCCAGTTACGGTTCTTAATGTCACTTTCCCATACGGCAGTACGGTTGTGAAGGTGCTTAAAACCGGCAGGCTGGGACGGGTCAAGCAACGGCAGGTAGATTCGACCCTCAGCATAGAAGCCCTTAATCTCTTCAGAGCCAGCAGGCTGGGGGTTAGTGATGCTGTTGCCGTCACGGTCGAAAGCAGAGAGGCATACGCGGCTAGTACCCCAAGAGTCACCATTGAGGTTGAGGTTGCCGTAGCCGGGGACGATATTACCATCAGGCGATACTGCAATAGAGTTAATAGCAGACAGTGACTCCATAGAGCCACCACGCTTAATTGCGTGACCAACAGCCGGGGTGGGCACCTTGGTGATAGAGGGGCTAATGGCGGGCTCAATGAAGCGTTCACGAGCATTAGCGGAGGTTGCGGTCATGGCAACAGTTGCGGCACCAGCGATAGAACCTGCAATCAGGGAACGGCGGGTGATGGGCATTATAGTAGGTTTCCTTCCTGTTAAGGAATCAAGTTGTAGTGAATATGAATTACGACCTCAAACCGAAGCCGTGTGAAACCATCATAACACACTCTTTTTGGTTTGCAAAATCGAAAGGCGCAAACCCTTAAAAACCCCGAAATATCAACCCAAAACCACCCATGAACACGCAAAAAACAAGAAGCACATGAGTAACCCGCCAAACAATCAAAGCGGAAACTCATGTGCTTCTTGCAAAATAAGAGGTGGCGACGGGAATTGCACCCGCATATCCGGTTTTGCAGACCGGCACCTAACTAATCGGTCACACCACCAAGACTAATGCCCCGCCATGTAAATTGTTCTAGGATAAACAAGGTGGGGCATTAGAAAGTGACAATGCGTAAGTGTGCTAAATGGGTACCATCAGTTTCTTGTCGGTAGCATCCGGGCTCCACAGTAGGTTTCTGGCCTACTGCTCTTGCCCTTGGTTTTTACATACTTACAATCGCAACCAAGAAATCTTGATTACGTAAACATAGTATCACATGTTCCAGACGTTATGCAAATCTAGTTTAAAGCGCCGTGTAGTAACCATCAACAGGCATCCAGTTCACCGGGTGAATCAGAGTGCCACTAGACGGGTTGAGGGCAGAAATCATCTTACCGTCACCAATGTAGATACCGACGTGACTGTAACCATTCTGGAAGACAATATCACCCGGCTTAGGGGTAGTGGTTGGCTTCAGCTCATTCTTCATGCTGTAGGTGTATGGTGTGAGCTTGATGCCATGCTGTGCGTAAACCCATGAAACGAAACCTGAGCAGTCCCAGTTCTTGAAGGTCTTACCACCCCAAACGTAAGAGCCACCCAAGCCACTCTTCGCGCTCTTCACAATATCACTGTGCTTATCATGGTTCTGTACAGCGACAGGTTCAGCCGCCAAAGCCGAACGGAACCCTGATGAGCCGTTAGCTGTACCGGTAGCGATAGTGGAAATACGTCCAGTCTTAGAGAACGTCTGAGTGGTTGCGTTACGGTCACCAACAACGTCAGTTTGGGGGAAACCATGCTTATCCCAGTGACCCTCAGCCACCCACTTCTTACCTACAGCCGAGTTGAACTGAATGACGTGTGTGCGGTTCGTTGAAGCGTCCCAACCAACAATGTAGTAGTCATCACCGTTCTTGAAGTCTTGGGCGCGTCCACCGTGGACATAGTACTCTTCACTTACGGGGACACCTAGCTTATTCTTGCCAACTTCGCCGTAGCTTAGCCACTTGCGGGCAATAGCGCTAGTTGGGTCAATATTGTGGGCACCGGTCTTCTCAGTCCACACTATTTTATTGGTTCGACCGTCAGTGGCGCGGAAATCCTGGGTGACAATACCGTTACCACGATTAACCTCGTTAGTGGACGGCGCACCGTAGAAGCCGGGGTTTTCAGCCCACTTGCCGCCGATAGCGCCGCGAGTCCAAATCTCATGCACACCTGTCTGCTCAGTCCAGGCAAGCTTATGCCCTGAACCAAAGTCTTGGTAAGTAATGCCGTCACGTGTCAGCTCTTCACTGGTGGGATAGCGGTATGTTCCAGCAGAACCACCAGACTGTGCCCACATGCCACCGATAGCGCCGCGAAGCCAAACACTCTTTCCTTGAGCGCCGTAGGAGTATACTACACGGTGACCATCTTTAAAGTCCTGTTCCCATACGCCATGTAGCCTATCGACAGTACGCTCATTTTCGATAGCGCCACCGTAGTCTTTACCAATCGCCTTTAGGTAATTACGAATCCCGTTCTTCACAGGGTACCCGTTGGCACTCATGGAGTCAAAACTATTTACGGTTACACTGTTAGTTCGAGTATTCCAGGTAATGCGGGTAATCTTAGAACCATCATTAGTGCGGAAGTCTTGGTAGACAGTATCACCGTTCGTGATTTCGTCTGTGATGGGGGTGCCAACACCTTTAACATCACCAAGGTCAAACCACTTCTGGATAATAGGCTTAAAATTGGTCATGACGTGAACACCGTTCTTCTCTGACCAAATCAGCTTCTTGCCACTATCGAAGTCTTGCTGTGCGGATTCACGGAATGAATATTCATCAGTTAGCGGGTACCCAAACTTTCCGTACTCATTACCATTCTTAACCCACAGGTCACCAATCGCGCCACGCAGGTACACGGCACCACCCTTACCGTCCTTACGGTGAAGGATGCGGTAGCCATTAGTGAAGTCCTG